>Ga0302140_10000127_pt1 | contig 86562 bp, 77 predicted proteins | sample I_Bog_E1_1_FD_202095 | JGI IMG/M metagenome (GOLD analysis project Ga0302140, IMG submission 202095) | Peat permafrost microbial communities from Stordalen Mire near Abisko, Sweden - I_Bog_E1_1 | ecosystem: Environmental > Terrestrial > Soil > Wetlands > Peat | place: Sweden: Abisko, Stordalen... | reverse complement strand
GCCGCTGCTGATGATCCGGCCCTACGTGGTGACCATCCACGACATGGTGAACCTGTTCTATGACGAGCGGAAGCTTTCCGCCGTGCACATGTATCTGCGCCGCTTCCGTTTCCGCCGCGGCCTCACCCGCGCCAGCCGGGTGATCGCGGTTTCCGAGGCCACCAAGCGTGATGTCGAGAACCTCTTGGACGTGCCTCCTGGCCGCATCACGCGCGTCTACAACGCCCCCGATCCGGGCTTTCTCGGACGCGATCCGGCCGCCGGCGAGGAAGAGCGCCGCCGCATCATGGAGCGTTACCAGATCGACCGCCCGTTCCTGCTATACGCGGGCGCCATCCGCCATCACAAGAACATCCCGCGGCTGGTGGAAGCCTTTGCCGTGTTGCGCGAGCAACTGGCGGCGCACCCGGTCTATGGCGACCTGCGCCTGGTGATCATCGGCGACACCATCTCGCAGTATCCGGCAGTGCGGCAGGCCGTGCTCAAGAGCAAGATGGAGCACGCCGTGCGCTTCCTCGGCTTCGTGCCGTTCGACACGCTGCGCTGTTTCTACGAATCGGCGGCCGCGTTCGTCTTCCCTTCGCGCCATGAAGGTTTCGGCTTGCCGCCGCTCGAAGCGATGGCCTGCGGCACTCCGGTGGTTACCTCCAACGTGAGTTCGCTGCCTGAAGTGGCGGGAGACGCAGCCATGCTGGTGAACCCGGGAAACGTTTTCGATATCGCCCGCGGCATCCGCGAGGTGCTGACCGACGAGCCGCTGCGCGCCGAACTGATCCGCCGCGGACGCGCGCAAGCCGCCCGCTTCAGTTGGGAGCGCTCCGCCCGCGAGGTGCTCGAGATTTACCAGGACGTGGCGCGCGGAGGGTAAACCGTAGCGCCGGTGTTTTTCCGCACCGGTCTGGCGGCGTGTTCCGAATGGCGGCCGTGGTCAAGCGCCCGTAAGGCACAAGACACCGGCGGCAAGACCGCCGGCGCTACCGCTTGTAAAGAAGTATCCGGTTTACCGAACCCGCTGCGCGAGGTCGCGCAGGAGATAGTATTCGTTGACCGGCCGGTCGTCGGTGAGCACAGGCACGCCGGGATCGGGGGCGATCAACCGCTCCAGCGGCAATTCATTGCGGAGCGTGTCCTGAAACTCTGCTTCGACGTTCGTCTCCGGTCCCCACTCCAGAAAATCCCGCCCCGCGGCAGTAGGAACACGCGCGGCAAGCTCGGCGGCGGTACGCTTCTCGATGGGTGAGAAGCTGGCCAGAAAATGATGACCGTATTCCGGGGCCGACCCGAAACAGCGAACCTCCGGGAATGTCTGGCCCAGTGCCTTTGCGAACGAGGAAACCACAGCGGGATCCGCCGCGGGCAGCCACTGTTGCAGAATGCCTCCGGGGGAAAGCCGGTGGGCGAGCGCGCGATAGAACTCCGTGGAATACAGCAAGCTGGATCCGGCGGCTTCGACGGGCGGCGGGGGATCAATGATGATCGCATCGAAGGTGTCCCGGGTACGCTCGAGGAATCGCCGGGCATCGTCGATCACAACCGTGGAACGCGGCGACCGCAGCAACTCGTCGCCGTCGCGGTGAAAGTAACTGAGCAGAGGAGGCACGCTCGGCACCAGTTCGACCACGGTCACGGGAGTGCCCCAAGACATCGCGGAGCGGTACGAGGTTCCCATTCCGAAGCAGAGAACGAGGGTCCGCCGCGGCGGCGCCGGCAGGGACGCCAGTGGGAGATGCGCCATCATTTTCGTGATTGGCGTCAACTGCGTAATGCCGACGCCGTTCACCAGCAACTGCTTCCCCATGCCCGAGCCATAGGCGATCACGGTCGCCGTGTAGTCGCGGCGAACACGGGCACCCGGGAAAAAGGTTTCGAAATCTCTGGTGACCGCTACGACCAGCAGGGCGACAGCCAGCGCCAACACCAGGAGCCGGGCGGGCCGGCGCTGGGGTGCGCCGTCAGGGACGCCGGTTTGGCGCCGGCAGCCGAAGGCAAACAGCGGCAGCGCCAGCACGATCAGCGTCCACCGCTCGCCCAGGTTGGGCAGCAACACAAAACCGGCCAGCAGCGGACCTACGATGCAACCGATCGCGTTGATGGCGTAAGCCCTGCCCGCGCGGTTCGGATCCCCGCACGACCAGCGGTCCACCAGCATCGGCGTAAGAAAACCGAGAGCGGCGCAGAATGGCCCAATGCCCGTAGCCACACGTATGGAGCCAAACAGCAGATACCAATACTGGTTGTGCATCATCATACGGGGATCCGCCGCGAACAGGGGAAGGAGAGCGGCGGCGCCTGCCACAACCACCACTTGGTTCCAGGCCGGGATGGCGGCGCCGCGGCGCCGGATCGTGGCACGATAGATCCGGCTGCCGAGGGCCGTAGCAACCAGGTACACGGCCAGCATGGCGGCAAACGAGTAAACCACCGGGCCCAGGAACGGGATAAACTGCCGCGTCCACACCACCTCCATCGCCAGGCTGGCCAAGCCCGTCGTGAACAGCAGCGGCAGAATCATGACATCGCCGGAAACCGGGCTGGTGGGGGCGAGCGGCGCAGGCGCAACACCGCTGGTGGAAGCAACACGTCTGGACGCCACGAAGGCGGAGGCGCCGATCAGAGCGTTCAAAGCCGCCGCGGTCCACTGCGTCCTCGCGAAGCCCATCAGCTCGATGAGCACGAACGCGGAAGCGATCACGCCGGTTGCCGCCCCCACCACATTGGCGACGTACAGATAGCTGAACGAACGCGAGGAACGATCCGGAAAGGCGGCCCGGATGCCGGCCATAGCTACCGGAAAAGTAGCGCCCATCAAGGCGCAGAAAGGCAGCATCACCAGCGCGATCCAGCCCGCCGAGACCAGATAGTAAGCTGACGAATCCCACGCCGTTTGCACCCCAAGCAGCGCGTGGCCCTGCCGAAGCAGCGGGGCCACCACCACCCCCGAAACCCCGATGAGAAGCTCTACCCCGCCGTACAGACCCAGAAAAAAGCGTGCAGGCCTGCGCGCCAGACCTTTCACCAGCCTGCCCCCGGCCCAGCTTCCTAACGCCAGGCCGGCCATGAACACGGAAAGAACAATGGAAATGAGCGGCGTGGTGACGCCGAAGCCGGCCATCGCGACACGCAGCCACACAACCTGGTAGACCAGGCTACAAAAGCCCGAAAAGAAGAAAAAGAAGAAGAAGAGGATCATGCGGTTGGGCGGCTCTTTCGGGCAAGTTCCGGACCGGCTGTTCGGCGACAAACCAGGACTCAGCGGCGGGCTACGTTCCCGGGCCGGATAAGCCGAGATGATTTTAGCACAAGGCCGAATACGGCCCCCCGCAGAATCATGCGAGCCGCTGACAGCCCGCGGCGGCTGCGGTATATTCGAAATTGATGCATCGCGCGGCGCTGCTGCTGGCCTGTTGCGCGTGTCTGGGCGCGCAAACGGCTGCCATCGAAGGCGTAGTAGTCAACCAGGCAACCGGGCGACCCATGGCCGGCGTGCATGTCCGCTTCCTCAGCATGTCCTCCGCGGCGGAAGGGCAGCCATACGGCGCCATCAGCAACGCCGCCGGCCACTTCTCCATCGCCAGCCTGCCCGCCGGGACCTATTCCGCCGAAGCACGGCAGCACGGCTTCTTCTACATGCCACCGAAGGGCCAAGGACTCGTTCCGCGTGTGTCGCTCAAGGCCGGCCAGCACCTCGCTGATTTCAAGATCGAAATGGCCCAGGGCGCGACCATTTCCGGCCGGATAATAGACGACAACGGCGACCCGGTGCAAGCCGGTGTTCGCGCGGACGCCGAATCCGAGCGGGCCGTGTCCTTCGGCCGCTGGGCTAACGGCGATGAGCGAGGCGAGTTCCACATGAGCGTTGCGCCGGGCAAGTATTACCTCGTCGCGGAACCGGGTGGCCGCGGCATGAACCAGGTGCCGGAAATTCGCACCGATGGAAGTATCGACGCGATATACGGAGAGACCTATTACCCCAGCTCGGCTGTCAAGGGAAAAGCCGTGCTGGTGGAAGCGGCGGCGGGCGCCGAGTTGACCGGCCTGGAAATCCACCTGGTGCGGCAGGTGCGCGGCGCCAGCATCGGCGGCGTGGTGACCGGCGCGACGGACGCGGCTGGCGGCACCACGGTGATGCTCCTGCAGGGCGACGATCCGCGGCACATGGGTCTTGCCAGCGGTTCCGGCTCCGACCGGGACGGCCACTTCCTGCTCACCAACCTCCAGCCAGGCACATACCGGCTGCTCGCCTGGCACCGGAACGACAAGACCAACCTCTATAGCCAGCCGATGGACGTCCACCTGGAAGGCGCCGATGTGACCAACCTGAACCTGGTGCTGGCTCCGGGCGGAGAATTGACCGGGAAGCTGGAGATGCCGGGGAGCCCGGGCACGGAGAAGCTTTCCGTCAGCCTCGAACTGTCGCCATTCGGCTCTTTTGGAGAACCGCCCCCTTCCGCCGAGGCGGACCAAAGCGGCGCGTTCCGCATCGCCAATATCGCGCCGGGCACTTACGGCGTGAAGGTGACGCCGATGCCGGAAAACGGCTATCTGAAATCGGTCCGCCTGGATGGCGTGGAGACGCCCGACGACGAATTGGATCTTTCGCGCGTCGCGCAGGGATCGTCGCTGAAGATCGTGGTCAGCCGCAACGGCGGCCAGGTTTCGGGCAGGCTGCTGGATAAGGACGGCGAGCCGCTAGGCGCCATGCCGGCGATGGTTGCTCTGGTCGCAGACCCGAAGGAGATCAAGCTGGACCGCTCTCTCAAGATGGCCGAGGATGGGACCTACCGTTTCCAAGGGATTCGCCCCGGCAAATACAGGCTGCTGGCGTTCGACGAATGGGGAGCCGACGTTCTGGAAATGGTCAAGAAGCTGGCAGCCTCGGCGGAAGAAATTGAGATCAAAGAAGGCGACCGCAAAGTGAAGGACCTGAAGCTGGTCGGGAAGGAGGATGCCGATGCGAAGCCCTCGCAGTAGGTTGGGTCCGTGGCGCACGCACTCTTGCGTCGAGCGTCGAGACTCATCTCGACGCGTCTTCGCCCTTCGGCGCCGGGCGTCGGAAGGAGTGCCAGCGCGGCACCGAGGAGTGCGTGCGCCACATTGGCTGATTCTCCTCCTGGCGGCTTCGGCTGCGGGTTTCGCCCAAAGCGGGCCGCCCGCCGATCCGAACTCCGCCAGCGTGGAGGGCGTGGTGCTGAATGCGGTCACCGGCGAACCGGTGCTGCGCGCCCACGTGACGATTGGCGGCTATGCCAACGGCAAGCAACAGAGCTATGGCGCGATGACTACCGCGGAAGGCAAGTTCTCCATCACCGGTCTGCCCGGAGGCAACTACTACGTCCAGGCCAACCGTTTGGGCTTCACCTTCACCTTCAGCCAGCGCGGTCCGAACGGGCTCACACTCAAGCCCGGCGACCACAAGGACGACGTGACCGTGAAGCTGACTCCAACCGGATCGATTGCAGGCACGGTGGTGGACGCCGATGGTGAGCCGATGGAGAACTGCAACGTGAGCGCCGAGTCCGGCCGCGGCGGGCAAGGTTCGCAGTCGGACGCGCAGGGCAAGTTTCGCATCGGCGGGCTGTCGCCAGGCAAATACCGGATTAAAGCGATGCCCGACGAACCGGGAACTCCGCCCGAGATCCGCACCGACGGCACGCTGGAGGCGCATTATAGCCAGACCTACTACCCAAGCGCGCTCGATGCGGCGAGCGGCGCGAAGGTCAGCGTCGAGGCCGGAACCGAATCCGCCGGCAACGAGATTCGCCTGGTGCGCACGCCCGTCGTGCGCGTCACCGGCAAAGTGACGGGCCTCCCGCAAGGCGCCGAGAACGTGTATCTGATGGTCCGGCAAAAGCCCGACCACTCCCGCGGCTTCGGCTTTAGCTTCGCCATGAACAGCGGCTGGAGCACCGGCGCACCAGTGAAGAAGGACGGGACGTTTGCGCTGTGGCGGCTGGCTCCCGGCCCGTATCGCATCGGCGCGCAATGGAACAGCCCCACCGGCCAGATGGCCGCGGCACCGGTCGAAGTTGTGGTGGGTGACTCCAACATCGACGGCATCGAGCTGCGCATGATCGCGGCCGCCGATCTCACCGGTCAAGTGGAATACGAGAGCGACGACGCCAAGCCGGCGGCGCCGGCGGAAGAAACGCAACCGCCCCGCCGCAACACCCCTCATGTGTTTCTGCAAGGGATCGATACAACCAACGGGGGCGCCAACGGGCAGGTCGATGCGGCCGGCGCTTTCACGCTTGAGAAAGTCCTGCCCGGCCGGTATCACGTAAATTGGAACGCCGGCCGTGGGTACGTGAAATCGATGCTCCTGGGCCGGTCCGAAATCGCCGGCCAGATCCTCGATCTCAGCGGCGGCGCGGCGGGCGCCACGCTCACCATCGTCATCAGCACGCAGTTCGGCTCCGTTTCGGGAACGGTGCAGTCTGACGGAGCATCCACTGCCGGCCTGGTGGTGGTGCTGATGCCGGACGGCCAGGAATCCGGCGGCGGAACGGGGTTCCAGTCCAGCAGCATCGGCGCCGACGGAAGCTATTCGGTCAATCCCGTGATCCCCGGTACGTACAAGCTGGCTGTGATTGCGCAGGACGATATAAACGGCATCCTGCAAGGCGGGGACGAGTGGGATGCGTATGCCCCCGTCACCGAGATCGTTACCATCCACGCCGGCGAAAAAACCACGCAAGACCTAAAGATTCTCGCGCGGTAAGTGGTAGTAGGACAGACCATCGCCTTTTGTGGTCTGTCACGCTTTGCCCAAGCTCAACACTTTAGCGGACGACAAAAACCGATCGTCCGGCCTACCGCAACGAAGCGCGTATCTTGTCTCTGTACTCACGGGCCTTTTCGAGAATCTGCGGCTCGTTCAAAGTGAGGATGCTGCCGTCGCGAACCACCGGTTTGCCGTTCACCATTACGTCGCGAACGTCGTCGGCTTTGAGCGCGTAAACCATTTGCGAGATCGGATCGTAGAGGGGCACGGCGTTGGGGCGGTCCAGGCGGACCACGATCATGTCGGCGAGTTTGCCCGTTTCGAGCGAGCCGATTTCCTTTTCCATGCCGAGCACGCGCGCGCCGCCGATGGTGGCCATGTCGAGCGCGGTGGCCGCGGAAAGCGCCTGCGGATCTCGCGCGGTAACCTTCTGCAGCTTGGCGGCCAGGTCCATTTCCTCGAACAGGTTGAAGTCGTTGTTGCTGCCCGCCGGACCGTCCGGCCCTAAGCCAACGTGGATGCCCAGCGCCAGCATGCGCACCACCGGCGCCACGCCGCTCGCCAGCATCATGTTGCTCGAGGGGCAGTGCGCCACGCCGACATCGCGCGCCTTCAGAATCGCCATGTCCGCTTCCGTCACCCAGACGCAGTGCGCGGCTACCGTGCGGCCGTTGAAGATGCCCAGGCGGTCGAGCGTCCCTACCGGCGTAGTGTGCCGCTTGGCCAGTTCGTCGTCGACTTCTTTCCTGGTTTCGGCGACATGGATCACCAGCGGCGCGTGAAAGCGGTTGGCGAGGGCGCGCGCGGCCTTTAGGGTTTCGTCGGAATTGGTGTACAGCGCGTGCGGCGCCACGGCGGGAACGATCAGCGGGTCGCCCGCAAATCGCGCCAGGTAGCGTTCGGTGAAGCGCAGCGCGTCGGCGGGCGTTTTGTTGTCGGGTACCGGGAAGCCGATGATGGTTTCGCCCAGCACGCCGCGCATCCCCGCCTCTTTGGCCGCTTCGGCTACCACGTCCTCGAAATAGTACATGTCGGTGAACGTGGTTGTGCCGCCGAGCAGCATTTCCAGGCACCCAAGGCGCGTGCCCCAGCGCACGAAATCGGGCGTAACATTCTTGGCTTCGGCGGGGAAGATGAACTTTTCCAGCCAATCCTGCAGCCGCAGGTCATTGGCGATGCCGCGAAACAGCGACATGGCTGCGTGTGTGTGTGTGTCGATCAGGCCCGGCGCGAGGATGGCGTCGGGGCGGTCCAGGCGCCGCACGCCCGTGAATCGTGCATCGATTTCGGCGCGCGGGCCGACGGCGAGAATGCGCGCGCCGCGCACCGCTACGGCGCCGTTTTCGATCACGCGATGCGTTGCGTCCTCGGTGATGACGTAACGCGCGCTCCAGATCCAGTCGGCTTGTTCCGCCGAGAGCGCGAAGACGAATAAAAAGAAGCTACAGATACGAAGCATCGAATGGCTTGGGGAAGAGATCCCGCATTTGATAAGTTTCGATTTTGCCGCGCGGGTTGACCAGCACGATCTCCACGTCGCCGCAAAATTCCCAAAGGATCTGCCGGCACGCGCCGCAGGGCGGCGTGAGAACGTCGGTATCGGCGGCTACGGCGACGCGGCGGAACTGGCGCACGCCCTCGGAAATGGCCTTGAACACTGCCACGCGCTCGGCGCATACAGTGAGGCCGTAAGTCGCGTTCTCCACATTGCAGCCGGTGTGGATGTGGCCCGACGAGTCTTCAATCGCGGCGCCAACCTGGAATTTCGAGTAAGGCGCGAAGGCGTGCTGGCGCGCACCGAGCGCGGCGTCGAGGAGTGGATCGTTCATCGGCGATTCCGAAAATGCTGTGCTGGTAGGACAGGCGATCGGTTTTTGTCGCCTGTCTTCCATCGGCAGGCCACAAAAGACGATGGCCTGCCCCACCTTTGTCTACAATTCATCCTGTTCCAAACGCGGCAGCACCATGCGCAGGAACTTCACCAGGGTATCGCGAACCGCCGCGCCCGTTTCGAGCACTTCCTCGTGGCTGATCTTCCGGTCGCTGAGCCCGGCCGCCATGTTGGTGATGCAGGAAACCGCCAGCACTTTCATTCCCATGTGATTGGCGGCGATCACTTCGGCCACCGTGGACATGCCCACCACATCGGCGCCGATGGTGCGCAAAAATCGAATCTCGGCGGGCGTTTCGTAGCTGGGGCCCAGCATGCCGGCATAGACGCCTTCGGGCATGAAGATGCACAACTCCGCGGCCACGCTCTTGGCGAGCTCGCGATAATGGCGCGAATAAGCTTCCGACATGTCCGGAAAACGAGGGCCGAGCAAGTCTTCGTTGGGGCCGGTCAGCGGGTTCGATCCCTGCAGGTTGATGTGGTCCGAGATCAGCACCAGCTCGCCTGGCTCGAGCGAACCGTGAATGCCGCCCGCGGCGTTGGTGAAAACCATCGACCGCACGCCGAATGCGTGCAGCACGTTCACCGGGAAGACCACCTGCGCCGGCGAATATCCTTCATATAAATGGGGCCGTCCCGACATCACGGCGACCGGCAGCGCGCCCAGGTTGCCCACTACCAGCGTGCTCGCGTGGCCGACGGCGGTGGAGACGGGCCAGCCGGGAATTTCGGCGTAGGGGATAACGGTGCGATCGCTCAATTCGTCGGCGAACGCTCCCAGGCCGCTGCCCAACACCACGCCGATGGCCGGGCGAAGGGCGGTGCGGCTAATCAGCAGAGATTTGGCTTCCGTAATCATAAAATCATTCCCGCAATGCAGGCCGACATGAAGTTGGCCATCGTCCCGGCCGCCACCGCGCGCAGGCCGAGGCGCGCCAGATCGGACTTCCGGCTCGGCGCCAGCGCGCCAATGCCGCCGATCTGGATGGCGATCGAGCTGAAATTAGCGAAACCGCACAGCGCGTAAGTGGCGATGACGAAGGAGCGTGGGTCCAGGCCGGCCTTCATCGGGCCCAGCTTGAGAAACGCGACGAATTCATTGAGCACCAGCCGCGTGCCCAGCAGGTTGCCGATGGCGGGCGCATCTTTCCACGGCACGCCCAGCAGGTACGCCACCGGCGCGAATACCACGCCGAAAATCTGCTCGAGCGACGCCGGCAGCCAGTTCATCCACCGCAGCCCGTGAATGCCGCCCAGAATGCCATTGATCATGGCGATCAGCGCCAGAAAGGCGATCAGCATGCCGGCCACATTCAGCGCCAGGTGGAGACCGTCGCCCGCGCCCTGCGCCGCCGCATCGATCACGTTCACGGCGGTCTTTTCCACTTTCAGGTCCACCCTGCCCGCGGTGACCGGATGGCCCGTTTCCGGCACCAGAATCTTGGATAGCATGATGGTGGCGGGCGCGGTCATGATCACCGCCGTGAGCAGATGCGTGATCGAGACGCCGGCGATCTTCACATAGGCCGCCATCACCGAACCCGAGACGTGAGCCATCCCGCTGGCCATCACCGTGAACAACTCCGATTCGGTGAGGCCGGCCAGGAACGGGCGAATGGTGAGGGGCGCTTCGGTCTGCCCCATGAAGATGCTGGCCGCCACGTTCAGCGATTCGGCGCCGCTCACGCCCATCACCTTTTGCATCCCGATCGCCATGCCGCGTACGATCCATTGCATGATGCCCAGGTAATACAGGATGGAGAAGAACGACGCGATGAAAATGATGATCGGCAGAACCTGAAACGCGAACACCACGCCGAACCCGCCGCTCGATTTCCCCATCGGGCCGAAGACGAACTCGCTGCCGGCCTCGGTATAGCCCAGCATGGCGTTTACGCCGACGCCGATTGCCTGGAACACTTTGCCGAGATCGGTCTTCAGCACCAGCACCGCGAAGACGATCTGCAGGCCCAAACCCCAGGCCACGATGCGCGGTTTGATGGCGCGCTTGTTATTGGAGAACAGCCAAGCTACACCGAGAATGGCCACCAGCCCGAGCAGACCGGTGAAGCGGCCCATTTCTATCCGACGACCTCGAGTATCAATTCGCGCTCTTCGGGCCGCTGCGCGGAGATGTGGAAAGCATCCTCCACTTTTTCGGCGGCTTCTTCCACGCGATCTTCCTTGGTGTAATACAGCCGGCATAGGATGCTGCCGGCTTCCACCTTTTCGCCAGCCTTGACTTCCAGGATGATGCCGACGGCGGGGTCGATCGCGTCCTCCTTCTTGTCCCGGCCGGCGCCAATCATGTTGGCCGCGATGCCAATGTCCTCGGCGTCGATCAAGCTTACGTAGCCGGCGCGCGGCGAAGCGATTTCGCGCGCACCGGTGGCGTTCGGCAGCAGCACGAAATTATCCAGCGCTTGCGGATTGCCGCCCTGCGCGGCCACCACGTCCTTGAACTTCTTGTAAGCCGAGCCATCCACCAGGTGTCTTTCGGCGACCAGGCGCGCTTCTTCGAGGGTAGCCGCCTGCTTGCCGAGGAAAATCATGCGCGCGGCCAGTTCCAGGCAGAGCTTCGTCAGGTCGGCCGGGCCGGCGTTCTGCAGCGTCTGCGACGCTTCCATCACTTCCAGCGCGTTGCCCACCGCGTAGCCCAGCGGCTGGCTCATGTCGGTAATCAGCGCCTGGACCTTCTTGTCCATGGGGCGGGCGATGCCCACCATGGTTTGCGCCAGCCGGCGCGCATCCACCTGCTTCTTCATGAACGCGCCGCTGCCCACCTTCACATCCAGCACCAGCGCATCCACGCCCTCCGCCAGTTTCTTCGACATGATCGAAGAGGCAATCAGCGGAATCGATTCCACCGTGCCGGTGACGTCGCGCAGCGCGTAAAGCTTGCGGTCGGCCGGCGCGAACTGGTCGGTCTGTCCGATGAAACACAGGCCCAGTTCGGCAAGCTGCCGTTGAAACTCGTCGCTCGAGAGGTCGGTGCGGAAGCCGGGAATCGATTCCAGCTTGTCCAGCGTGCCGCCCGTGTGGCCCAGCGCCCTGCCCGACATCATCGGCACCACCACGCCTGCGGCGGCGGCCAATGGCGCCACCACCAGGCTGGTCTTGTCGCCCACCCCGCCAGTGGAATGCTTGTCCACCTTGATGCCGGGAATGGCGGAAAGGTCCGCCGTTTCACCGGATCGCAACATGCACTCGGTCAGGCGGCTGACTTCGCGGTCGGTCATGCCCGAATAGAACACGGCCATGAGAAACGCGGACATCTGGTAGTCCGGTATCTCGCCGGAGGTGTAGCCATCCACCAGAAATTCAATTTCCTCAGGGGTCAGCTCGGCCCCGTCGCGCTTGCGCTGGATCAAGTCAACTGTACGCATTATGAGACACTTAGGCTAGCATCCCCGAGCTATCAAAGTAAAGTCGGCTACCGGGGTGGGGCATGCTTTAGCTTGCCAACGCCCGCTTGCGGGCGCATTTTTTCGCGAGCCTCAGTTGAATCGTCGTAGACTCATTTAGATACCCATGCAACTGCACGCGATCGACTGGATCATTGCGCTTGCCTCGGTCGCCATCTGTTTCGCGCCCGCCCTGTTCGTCAGCAAGCGCTCCGGCAAAAGTACCGCGGAATTCTTCGCCTCCGGCCGCTCCGTTCCGTGGTGGCTGGCCGGCCTTTCCATGGTGGCCACCACCTTTTCGAGCGACACCCCCAACCTGGTGGCCAACTTCGTCCGCACCCAGGGAGTGGCCGGCAATTGGCAGTGGTGGGCCTTCACCCTCACCGGCGTGGCCACGGTTTTCTTCTACGCGCGGCTGTGGCGCCGCTCCGGCGTCCTCACCGACCTGGAATTCTACGAGCTCCGCTACTCCGGCAAGGCCGCCAGCGCCGTGCGCGGCTTCCGCGCCCTCTACCTCGGCCTGTTCTTCAATTGCATCATCATGGCCACCGTGAACCTGGCCGCCTGCAAGATCGCCGCGGTGCTGTTCGGTTTCAGCCGTTGGGAAACACTGCTGGCGGTCGGCCTGCTCAACGTCGTGTTCGCCGCCCATTCCGGCCTTTGGGGAGTGCTGGTCATCGATATGATTCAGTTCTTCATCAAAATGGCTGCCGTCATCGCCGCCGCCTATTTCGCAGTCACCCTGCCGCAGGTGGGCGGCATGTCGGGCCTGGTGGACAAGCTCTCCCACGTCCGCGGGCCCGGCGGTTTGCACTATCTCAACATGCTGCCCGATTTCACCAGCAACTGGGATCTGGCGGTGGCCGTCTTCATCATGCCCATCGCCGTGCAGTGGTGGGCCGTCTGGTATCCCGGCGCGGAACCCGGCGGCGGCAGCTACATCGCGCAGCGCATGCTGGCCTCGAAAACCGAAAAGGACGCGCTCGCCGGAACCCTGTTCTTCAACGTCGCGCATTACGTGCTACGCCCCTGGCCGTGGATACTGGTCGGCCTCGCATCGCTCGTCGTATACCCGCAACTGGCCGATATCCAGCGCGCCTTTCCGCACCTTGACCCGTCGCTGATCGGCCATGACATCGCCTATCCCGCCATGCTGCGCTTCCTGCCGGCCGGCTGGCTGGGGCTGATGCTGGGCGGGCTGATAGCAGCCAATTCCTCCACCATCCTCACCCACTTGAACTGGGGCGCGTCTTACCTGGTGCATGATTTCTACCGCCGCTTCATAAACCGCACGGCCACCGAACACCACTATGTGACCGCCGGCCGTGCCGCCACTGTTCTGCTGTTCGTACTCTCATCGGCAACGGTTTTCCTACTCGATACCGCCAAAGACGCTTTCAGCCTCATCCTGCAAGTCGGCGCCGGCACCGGCCTGTTGTATCTGCTGCGCTGGTATTGGTGGCGCGTTACGGCGTGGTGCGAAATCGTGGCCATGGCCAGCTCCTTCGGCATCTCGATCCTCTTTCTCGTCCTGGTGAAAAGCGGCATCGCCCTGGGCACCACGCGGCAGTTGCTGATCACCGTCGCCTGCACCACCGTCTGCTGGATACTCACTGCCTACCTCGGGCCGCGCACGGATCCCGAAGTGCTGATTAGCTTCTACCGCAAAGTGCACCCGCCCGGCCCCGGCTGGAAGGCCATCCGCGCCATCGCCGGTGTTGGCGCCGAAGAGGCCGCGGCCGACGCCGCTCACGTGCCGCTCGCCCTCGCCGGCTGGTTCCTCGGCTGCACGCTCATCTGGTCCGCGCTGTTTACGGTCGGTAATTTTCTGTATGGGCGAACCGGTTACGCGCTCTTCCTGCTCGTCATTTGCCTGGCCAGCGGAAGCGCGCTCATTCGCGTGATCCAACGAATCTGGAGGTAACCATGGACGACCACGATCTGGCGGCTTCCCGCCGCGACCTGCTGCGCCTCGCCGGGCTGGCCTCGCTCGGCGCGGGACTGGCGCGCGCTACCCAGGATGCAGGCCCGGCCGGGCAAAGCGTAGCCGGCATGCGCTTCGAGGTCCGTGCCAAAGTGCGGCTCGGCTTCATCGGCATCGGCGGCCGCGGCAATTCCCTCATCGATGAGTTCACCGCCATCCCGGATGTCGAAATCCTGGCTCTCTGCGACGTGGTGCCCGAGAAAACCGAAAAAGCGAAAGCGCGCCTGCTCCAATCGGGCAAGCCTGCGCCCGAGCTCTATCACGAAGGCGATCATGCGTACGAAAAGCTGGTAGGGCGCGACGATCTTGACCTCGTCATCATCGCCACTCCGTGGATCTGGCACGTGCCGATGGCGCTGGCCGGCATGAAGCAGGGCAAACACGTCGCGGTGGAAGTTCCCGCCGCCCGCACCATCGACGATTGCTGGGCGCTGGTCGATACTTCGGAAGCTACGCGCCGTCATTGCATTCAGCTCGAAAACTGCTGCTACGGTTACAACGAAATGATGGTGTGGAACATGGTGCGCGCCGGCCTGTTCGGCGAAATCACCCACGCCGCCTGCGCCTATAACCACGACCTGCGCGAAATCCTGTTCTCGAACGAGGGCGAGGGTTTGTGGCGGCGCTTCGAGCACCTGGACCGGAACGGCAATCTCTACCCCACGCACGGTCTGGGCCCGGTGGCGCACTATCTCGACATCAACCGCGGCGACCGTTTCGACACGCTGGTGTCGATGAGCTCGCCGGTCGCCTCTCTCCCCGAGTACCGCAAAACGCACCTGGCCGCGGACGATCCGCGGCAGAAAGAAATCTACCGCTGCGGCGACCTCAACATCAGCCTCATCCGCACCGCGCGGGGCAAGGTGATCACGCTCGAACACAACACCTCGACGCCGCAGCCCTACGACCGCATCAACCTGGTGGCCGGCACCAAAGGCATCTTCCGCGATTACCCGCCGCGCATTTACGTCGATGGCTCGCCCAAAGAGGAATTCGCATCTATCGACCCGTACAAGCCCAAATTCGAGCACCCATACTGGACCAAGTTGGGTGCGCTGGCACTCGAGAAAGGCGGCCACGGCGGCATGGATTTCGTGATGGCCTGGCGCTTGATCGAGTGCATGAAGGAAGGCACCGCCCCCGATATCGATGTCTATGATGCAGCCGCCTGGAGCGCCCCCGGCCCGTTGAGCGAAGAATCGGTAGCCCGCGGCAGCGCCCCGGTTAAATTCCCCGATTTCACAAGGCATAGGTGGCAGGGTGCGGCGGGATGAAGACACGCCGTTCTTTAAGCCAATATCTGGCGGCACTGGATAGCGAACCGGAAGGCCCCCGGCTAACGTCCCAGAACGGGACTTGGGGCCAAGAGCGCCCGAGTCCGCGCAGTTTCCGAGTCGTGCGTTAACCGTCCAGAACTGGCGTTATGCGCTCCCGCTCATGGCTTGCATTGGTATCGATGGTCGATGAGTGATTCGGCGATTTTTCACCAATTGAGTCATGAGTGACGGCACGAGTATCTCTCACCGGGCCGACCAGTCCCCGCAATCTAGATCCGTTTGATTGTCGCGAACCAGGCCGGTGCGCCGTCGTCGTGGTATCTCGTCTGAATCCGGTCCGGTTCGATGGCGACGATGTGCCATCCATTGCCGGGGTTGAACGTCGCTCTTAGCTCTTCCTGACGGATGGGGTGCGGGCCAGTATCGGGACCGTCGTCACTGAAGCACAACACATACAGGGTTCCATCGTGCCTGGTCACCGACGCCAGACTCGCCACGTATCCTGGCCGCTCGTTGCCGTCGAAGGTGTGGAACAGTCCGCAGTCCAGCACCGTATCGAACATGCGTCCCAAACGGTCCAGATGGAACGCGTCAGCCGCAGCGAACTCAACCTCGATCCCACGTTCGCTGGCCTTCCCCCGGGCGATCGCCAATGCCGTCTCAGCCACGTCAACGCCCAGAACCGACAATCCCAGCGAAGCGACGAGAAGCGCGTTCTCACCGGTCCCGCAGCCCGCATCGAGCACCGTTCCGGCGAATCCGCCTTCGGATGCCAAACGCACGATTGCCGGCTGCGGCTGGCCAATATCCCACGGCGCACGGCCGTCCTGATACGACGCATCCCAGGGCAGTCCCGTCATCCGTTCGTGACTGGTCGGGTGCCGGCCACGGAACGGATCGTCAGCGAGGCTTCCCGATCGCTCCGGCAACTTAATCCCCTCCTGCAACTGATCTTGCCACCTCATCGTAGCGCCAATCAGCAGGTCTTGACTATTCCTCGAGAAGTCGCTTTGCGTTTATCTACAGGTGCCTGATCCATCTCCTCGGGTGGTGATAAAGGGCAGTGCATTCATTGAACCTTGAAGAGGGAGTCTTATGGTGGCCCGGGTGGATTGTCGGCAACCCGGAAACCGCCCCCAAACGGCGTTCGAAGAAGTTGCCTGGATGACTCGCGGCGTACGCGAATCCGTCCCGTGGCCGAACAGCGCGGCAGTTCCGGGGGCCTCAGAGCTCGCTGTCTTTGAGCCCGTATTTCTCTTGCAGGGCCGCCAACGCGGTGCCGACTGCATCTTCGGGCGGGCTGTAGCCGCGGAGCAGCGCATCCAGCTTTCCAACTCCGTCCGGGATCGTGTCTGCCGCGTAGGTCGTGTGCCGGAGTTGCTGAAACTCGGTTGCGGACTGCTCCAGCACCGCGCGCAGGTCCTGAAGCTGCCGCTGCCGTTTGGTCAGTTGGGTAGTCAAATCGTCGCGGACCCCTCGTGTATACTCCTCTTTGAGCGTCTGGCCGTCAATCGCCTGACGCACCTGGCTCAAATGAGAGCTGATCGTCACGGTGTATTTGGCCAGTTCCGCGGCCACAGCGGCGTTTTGATCCAATTCGGCTCCGCGGCCTGCCCCGCTTGCGGTGATGCCGCCGCACCAGGCACGAGCGCTGGTTACGAAGTCTTTTTCGATCGTGTTCGCGCTGGCAAAGTCAGCCCTTGTTCCTTTGAGCGCCTTCGCAAATTGAACCGCTTCCATCCGCTCTTGCTTGCCGCATCCCGCAATCAATGCGACAGCAGCCAACAACCAGCAGTATCGCGAGTTTAGGACCATCATATCCCTCACCTGTCAACGACCCAAGTGTAGGCCCTTTTTCCGAGGGTGTCCATCCGTCGTGCGCCGGCAACATGGTGGCCCTTCGGAGTTTCCGATTCTGGCTGCGAATTCCCCTCCACCCGGTGCTGGCTCTCGGGATGCCGCCTCTGTTATCATGGCAGTAGTTGACAGTTTTTGCCACCGGAGTATCCTTCGATGTCGATGACCTCCATGAACATCTCGCTGCCTCAAGAGCTCAAGAAGTATGTCGAACGGCAGATCAAGACTGGCTATAGCACGCCCAGCGAATATGTTCGCGAGCTGATCCGCGGGGATCAAAGACGGCGCGCCAAAGAGAGGCTCGACCTACTCCTCCTGGAGGGCCTCGACTCCGGCGAGCCGCTGCCAGCCACGCCGGCATTCTGGGCTGAGCTCAAACGAGACGCGCTGGCGAAGCTTGGCAAGAAGACCAGGAGATGAAGCCGTCTTTTGCCTTTCGTCCCCGCGCCCGCCTGGATCTCTTGGAGCAGTTCTTATACTTGGCAGACCAGGCCACTGTGGAAGTGGCCGAGCGGTACTTCACGGCCGTGAATCGCACATGCGCCCGCATGGCCAAGCAACCTCTCTCGGGAACGCCGCATGATTCCGGCATAGCGCGCCTTGCAGGCATGCGTCGCGTTCCGGTCTCCGGTTTCACAACATACCTCCTCTTCTATGTGCCCCGCGGCGGCGGCATCGAGGTTGTCCGCATTCTCCACGGCGCGCGGGATATCGAAGACCTGTTTACCCGAGAGGAAGCGTAACCGCGCACGCCCCGACATTTCCTATCCGCCCGCTATCGCTCCCACAATCAGCAATGGCTCCGCGCCGCTTGCGACTGCTTCGGGCAGCGGCGCATCCGGGGATTCGTGAGACAAATCTTCCGCGCAGGCGAAGAACCGCACGAATGGTCGCCGCTGTTGCGTAACGTGGTCGCGGAGGGTCCCGCGCAGCATCGGATAGCGGGCCTCCAGCGCGTCGAGCACCGAGCGCTGCGTGGCCTGCCCCTCCACGTCAAGCCGCACCTCGCCCGTCACGTGCGCCAGTATCCGCAGATGCGCCGGAAGCTCAACCCGGATCACTGGAGAGTTTGCACCTCGACGGAAAGTACGGCCGGAAGATCGCGCACAATCGGCGCCCAACTGTCTCCGGCATTGGCCGATGCGTACACCTGCCCGCCGGTTGTTCCGAAATAGACGCCGCACTGGTCGAGCGAATCCACCGCCATCGCGTCGCGCAGCACGTTCACGTAGCAGTCGCTTTGCGGCAGGCCTTTGGTGAGCGGCTCCCACTCGTTGCCGCCGGTACGGCTGCGGTACACGCGCAGCTTGCCTTCGGGCGGAAAGTGCTCCGAGTCGCTCTTGATCGGCACCACGTAAATGGTTTCCGGCTCGTGCGCGTGAACGTCGATGACGAATCCGAAATCGCTCGGCAGGTCGCCGCTGACTTCCTGCCACGAGTCGCCGCCGTTGTCGCTCCGCATCACGTCCCAGTGCTTCTGCATGAACAACACACTCGGCCGCGAGCGGTGCATCGCGATGCGGTGAACGCAGTGGCCCACTTCGGCATTGGGGTCGGGGATTTGTTGCGAACGCAATCCGCGGTTGATCGGCTGCCACGTAACGCCGGCGTCGTCGCTGCGGAATGCGCCCGCCGCCGAGATAGCGATGAAGATCCGGCTGGCGTTGCTCGGATCGAGAAGAATGGTATGCAGGCACATGCCGCCGGCGCCCGGCTGCCAGTGAGGCCCCGAGCCGTGGCCGCGCAGCCCGGAAAGTTCCTGCCACGTCTGCCCGGCGTCGGTCGAGCGGAACAACGCCGCGTCTTCCACACCCGCGTAGATCGTGTCCGCATCCCTCAGCGATGGCTCCAGATGCCAGACCCGCTTGAACTCCCAAGGATGCGGCGTACCGTCATACCACTGGTGCGTGCCAGGGACGCCGTCATACACGAACTTGTTGCCCACCGGTTCCCAAGTCTTGCCGCCGTCGTTCGAGCGCTGCATTAACTGCCCGAACCAGCCGGTGGACTGCGATGCATACAGCCGGTTCGGGTCAACCGGCGAACCCTTCAGATGGTAGATCTCCCAACCCGCAAAGTGCGGGCCGCTTACATCCCACTTATCGCGCTTGCCGTCCGATGTCAGCACGAACGCGCCCTTGCGTGTGCCAACCAATACGCGTACCTCACTCATCTCTCACCCCTCCTTTAGGACGAAAATGCCGTGGTGGTAGGACAGACGATCGGTTTTTGTCGTCTGTCTTCCGCCGGCAGCGGCAGGCCACAAAAGGCGATGGCCTGCCCTACCTTATACTCGCCAGCTAATTCTTCGGGAAGCCCGGATCGGCCTTCACTTCGAGGATCTGTTTCGTGTGCCGCTCGCTGTGCGCTCCGATAAACAGCAGCCATTCGTATGCATCGAGCGGTTGCCCAAGCGGACTGTCGGCGGCATGCTCGCGTAAGTCCGGCGTCGATTCCAGAAACGCGATCGTCTTGGCGCGGCTCTTCAGAAAATGATCGAGGCTCTCGGCTGGAGTCCAACTACTCGTGGGCACCAGCGGCGGCGGCGCTTGGGCCTTGTGGCTTCGGTCCGGAATCATCGCCAAAACCATGGCGTCGATTTTCGCCGTGTCGCGGCCGGCCGGTCCCGCAGGCGCTTTCATGACCTGATCCGTGACATTCTGGAAGATAAAATCTTCGGCCTTGGCAATGTGTTCGAGCGTTTCCGCCACCGACCAGCGCTCTGGCGCCGCTTTAAACTTCATCTGAGCTTCCGAGAGTCCCTTCACAGACTCGACTACGCCGTCGCGTGTCTGTTCGAGATACGTGACACCTCGCTCCCTATCAGCCTGAGTAAGTCCCTGGCCGAATGCCGCCGCGCCCAATAACAGCAGCGCGCTTGACAGTACTGAAAGTCTCTTCATGTTGTTAGTTCCCTCCTTCAATTTCTCTCGACTAGTGGGGCAGGCGCTTTCGCCTGCCAACCGGTTTGTTCACTAGAGTTAGTGCTGCCTTACGCCTCGTCGCCTTCCTCGAATTTTGGTATCAGCGGAGTCGAGTCGCGTTCTCGCCATCGCCGCCGTGCTTCGGCGAGTACCGCTTCGCGATTCTCCTCCATTTCCGCGATCGCCGCGCACGGTGCCCATGTCTCCTCGTGCCGTGCCCCCCAAATCAGCAATTCCAAAAGTACCGGCGCCAGGTCGATCCCTTTCTCCGTCAGCCGGTAGTTTACCCTTCTTCCATCCGTCTCATCCGCCTCCGCGGCGATGATTCCCGCCGCTTCCAGTTTCTGCAAACGGTCCGCCAGAACGTTCGTGGCAATCCCTTCGCCCGATTCCTGGAAGTCCTTAAATGTTCTGAGCCCGCGCACCATCAGATCGCGGACCACCAGCAACGACCAGCGATCTCCCAACAGCTCCAGGGAGATACTCACCGGGCAGCCAGACCGCCGTTTTGACTTCGGCTCCCCAGGCATTTTCAATAAATTATCCGAGTCGCTTGCAAAATACAAGTTAAATTTGCGGCAGGCCGTATTGACTTTCACAATTGACACCGCCCGCCATTTCTGCAAAAATCAAGTAGGCGAACAAAAGGCGAAATCATGGGCGCGGCGCTGCTCCGGAAACAGTTCGAATCGCTGCTCGGCGGTCACCTCGGGTGGCAGGCGAAACCGGCTACTGAAGCGGTTCCGAGCGGCATTCCGGAAATCGACCTGGCGACCGGCGGGCTGCCGCGCGGGTGCCTCACGGAGATTTTCGGCGCGCCTTCTTCCGGCCGCGCCAGCCTGCTGGTTTCGATTCTGGCTGGAGCCACCGCACGCCAGGAATTCTGCGCCCTGGTGGATGCCGAGGATGCGTTCGATCCGCTCTCCGCCGCCGCTGCCGGCGTGGAGCTGCCTCGGCTGTTGTGGATCCGCTGCGGCCACAACGCCGCACATGCGCTCCGTGCGGCGGACCTGCTGCTGCAAGGCGGCGGCTTCGGCGTGGTGGCGCTGGATCTGGGCGATACTCCTGTGCGCGCCGCGCGCCGCATCTCGCTCACTTCCTGGTTCCGTTTGCGCCGCGCCGTGGAGCACACGCCCACCGTGCTGATTGCGGTCGAGCGGCAATCGAACGCCAAAACCTGCGCCAGCCTGATGCTGGAATTGTCACGCGAGCAAGCGCGCTGGTCGGGCGGCATGCTCGCTTCCGCGCGCCTGCTCGGCGGCATGCGCGTGGCGGTGGCGCGGCGCAAACCGGGGCTGGCCCTCACCGCCGTTTTCGAGAGCGGCGAAAGAATGCTGGCCACGAATGAACACAGATAAACACGGATATGAAGACAAGAGTCTTATCAGTGTTCATCTGTGTTTATCTGTGGCTCGAAATGAATTCTCCTCTGCTCCTGAAGGAGCGGTTGGTACGGTCGTTACGGAACGAGGCTTAAGCATGTTCGCCTGTTTGCATGGCACGGGAAACCTGGCGGCGGTGGCATTCGATTTTTCGCCGCTGGTGGAGCAGACCGCGCCCGATACCGTCACTTGCGACGTGGCCGGCCTGGACCGCCTCTTCGGCGCGGCGCAGGAACTGGCTGCCGCCCTCGCGCGCCGCGCCGTCGAAACCGGTGTGCGGGCAGCCGTCGCCCTGGCCGCCAATCCCGATGCCGCCATCTGCGCCGCGCGCGGATTTTCGGGCGTCAGCATCGTTCCGCAGGGCGATGAGGCCAAGTTCCTGGGCAGGCTGCCGGTCGCGCTGCTGCGGCCTTCCGCGGAATTGCAAGAAACCCTGGAGCGCTGGGGCATTCGCCGTTTTCAGGATCTGGCCGCGCTGCCGCCGCTGGGAATTGCCGAGCGGCTGGGCGCGGAAGGGTTACAACTGCGCGAGCTGGCGCGCGGCGAAGCGGAGCGCAAGCTGACGCCGCTCGAAGAGCCACCGCGGTTTGAAGAAGAGCTCGAGCTGGAATATCCTGTAGAGCTGCTGGAGCCGCTCGAATTCCTGCTGGCGCGCCTGCTCAACGGCCTCACCACGCGGCTGGCCACGCGCGGGCTGGCCACCAACGAGCTGCGCCTGCGGCTGCATCTCGAAACCCGCGCCACTCACGAACGCACGTTGCGGCTGCCGGCGCCGTCGCTCGACGGCAAATCGTTTTTGAAATTGCTGCGGCTCGATCTGGCCGCCCATCCGCCCGCGGCGCCCATCGAACGGATCAAGCTGGGCATGAATCCAGTGAAGCCGCAAGCCGCGCAGGGCGGCCTTTTCGTGCTCGCAGCACCGGAACCCGTGAAGCTGGAGCTGACCCTGGCGCGCATTCAGGCGATCGTCGGCGAAGGCCGCGCGGGCTGCCCCGAACTGCTCGACACCCACCGTCCCGATGCGTTTCGCCTACAGAAACCGGGGGACAGACACCACTGTCCCAAGGCGCCGCTTTTGCGCCGCGTGGACAGTGCTGTCTGTCCCCCGCACCTAATTCGCATGTATCGACCGCCCCGCATGGCCCGCGTCACCCTGGCTTCCGGTCAGCCCAGCTTCCTCGCCGCCGAAGGCATTCGCGGCCGCATTCTCGAACGCGCCGGCCCCTGGCGCACCTCCGGCGACTGGTGGACCACCGACCCCTGGTCGCGCGATGAATGGGACATCGCGCTTTCCGATGGCGCCCTCTACCGCATCTATTGCGAGATAAGAGGCTGGTTCGTGGAAGGAAGTTATGACTAAGAGACCGGGGGACAGACACCACTGTCCCAAGGCGCCGTCTTTGCGCCGCGTGGACAGTGCTGTCTGTCCCCCGCACCTTATTTGTTTTTAGCCCTATGTACGTGGAACTGCACGCACGCTCCGGTTTCAGCTTTCTCGAAGGCGCTTCGGTGCCGGAAGAGATGGCCGGAGCCTGCGCGCAATCGGGCGCGCCCGCCATGGCTCTTTTGGACCGCAACGGCGTCTATGGCGCGCCGCGCTTTCACATGGCGGCGAAAAAGGCCGGCATTCGCGCCCATATTGGCGCGGAAATCACTTGCACCAACGGCAACTCTTACCCGCTGCTGGCGGCCACGCGCGAAGGCTATCAAAACCTCTGCCGGTTGATCACCCGCATCAAGCTGCGCGCCAAGAAGGGCGAAGGCGCGGCCACACTCGATGAGCTGGCCGAATTCGCGCGCGGCCTGATCTGCCTCACCCGTCATCCCGAGGCGCAGCTGCTCGATATCTTCGGCCGCTCCAACGTGTACGCAGAACTGCAACGCCACCACCGGCGGGAAGAGGAAGCGGCCAACCAGGCCATCGTCGAACGCGCGCGGCGTTTGCGCATCCCGTTGGTCGCCACCAACGGCGCCGCCTACGCCACGCCAGCCCAGCGCGAGCTGCTGGATGTGTTCACCTGCGTCCGCAATCATGTGACGCTTGCCGGCGCCGGCCGCCTGCTCGAGCGCAATGCCGAACGCCACGTCAAAACTCCAGCGGAAATGGTGCGCCTGTTCGCCGACCTGCCCGAGGCGCTGGCCAATACGCTCGAAATCTCTTCTCGTCTGGAATTCACGCTCGACCGTCTCGGTTACGAATTTCCGCGCTATCCCGTGCCCACGGGCGAAACCATGGCCGGCTTTTTGCGCGCGCGCGTGGACGAAGGCGCGCGCCGCCGCTACCAGCCCTACCACGACCGCGCGCAGCGGCAGATCGAGCGCGAACTGGCGCTGATCGAAAAGCTCAAGCTGCCCGGCTATTTCCTGATCGTCTGGGACATCGTGCGCTTCGCCAAGGCGAGCGGCATTCTGGCGCAGGGCCGCGGCTCGGCCGCCAACAGCGCGGTCTGTTATGCGCTCGAAATCACCGCCGTGGACCCGGTCGGCATGGATCTGCTGTTCGAACGCTTCCTCTCCGAAGAGCGCGGCGAATGGCCCGATATCGATCTCGATCTGCCCAGCGGCGAACAGCGCGAACGCGTAATCCAGCACGTGTACCAGCGCTTCGGAAAGCTGGGCGCGGCCATGACCGCCAACGTCATCACCTATCGCGGCCGCTCCGCCGCGCGCGAAGTGGGCAAGGCGCTGGGCTTCGAAGTTACCTCGCTCGAAAAACTTTCCAAACTGGCGCATACGTGGGAGTGGCGGGATCCTAAAGACTCGACCGACCGCCAGTTTCGCGAGGCCGGCCTGGATCTCACCCATCCGCGCGTGCGCAAATTTTGCGAGCTCTACAAAATGGCGCAGGACATGCCGCGGCACCTCGGCCAGCATTCGGGCGGCATGGTCATTTGCCAGGGGCAACTGGATTCGGTGGTGCCGCTCGAACCCGCCGCCATGCCCGGCCGCGTGGTCGTCCAGTGGGACAAGGAAGACTGCGCCGATATGGGGATCATCAAGGTGGATCTGCTCGGCCTGGGCATGATGGCGGTGATCCAGGACAGCTTGAAAATGATTCCCGAGGTTTACGGCGAACCGGTGGATCTGGCGCGCCTGCCGCAGAACGATCCGGCGGTGTATCGGGCGCTCCAGCAAGCCGACACCATCGGCATGTTCCAGGTGGAAAGCCGCGCGCAAATGTCCTGTCTGCCGCGCATGAAGCCGCGCCGCTTTTACGACATCGTGGTGCAGGTGGCGATCATCCGGCCGGGGCCGATCGTGGGCAAAATGGTGCATCCTTATTTGAACCGGCGCCAGGGCCGGGAAGCGGCCGATTGCCTGCACCCTTCGCTCGAGCCGGTGCTGCGCCGCACGCTCGGCGTGCCGCTGTTTCAGGAGCAGTTGCTGAAGATGGCGATGATCGCCGCTGGATTCAGCGGCGGCGAAGCCGAGGAACTGCGCCGCGCCATGGGATTCAAACGCTCGGAAAAACGCATGGCGGATCTTGAAGAGCGGCTCCGCGCCGGCATGGCGTCGAACGGCATCACTGGCGCGGTGCAGGAGACAATCGTGCATTCCATCACCGCCTTCGCGCTGTACGGTTTTCCGGAATCGCACGCGGCCAGCTTTGCCCTGCTGGCTTACGCCAGCGCGTATTTGAAATGCCATTACCTGGCGGCTTTCACCTGCGCCATGCTGAACAACCAGCCGATGGGGTTCTACTCGTCCGCCGTGCTGATCAAAGATGCGCAGCGGCACGGTCTGCGTGTGCTGCCGGTGGACGTGATGGAATCGGATTGGGACTGCACGGTGGAAAAGCGTGCGCCGCTGCTGCAAAGTGGGGCAGGCGCTTCCGCCTGCCAACCGGACGCACCCGATCGCGCTGCCGGCCCGCCCCTGCGTCTCGGCCTCCGCTACGCCAAGGGTTTGCGCGAAGAGGCCGGCCGCGCCATCGTTCGCGCCCGCCCTTTTTCGAGCATCGACGACCTGGCGCTGCGCGTGCCCGAGCTGCGCAAGGACGAGCTCAACCGCCTGGCGGAAATCGGCGCACTGAACTCCATCGGCGGGAGGTTGGCAGGCGGAAGCGCCTGCCCCACTTTGTCGAAGGACGCGCAGGAAAGTGGGGCAGGCGCTTCCGCCTGCCAACCAGATCTTTCAAACTCTCCTGTCCGCCGGTTCCATCGCCGCGACGCGCTCTGGCAGGCGCAGCGCGCTACGCTGCCGGTGGGCCCGCTGCTCGAGCCGCAGGAGGAAACCGGCGAGCCTTCGCCGCTCGCGCCCATGGACACCGAAGAGCGCCTGTGGGCCGATTACCGCGGCACCGGCCTCACCATCGGCCGCCATCCCATGGCGCATCGCCGCGCCGAAATGAACGCGCTCGGCGTCACCCGCGCCGCCGCTCTCGCTCGCATGCCCAACGGCCGCCTGGTGCGGATTGCCGGGTCTGTCATCGTGCGCCAGCGCCCCGGCACCGCCAAGGGCTTCGTCTTCCTCAGCGTCGAAGATGAAACCGGCGTCTTCAATGTCATCATCGATCCGAAAACTTTCGATCGCTTCAAATTCGTGGTGTTGACCGAGCCGTTTCTGCTGATCGATGGCGTGCTGCAAAACGTCGATGACGTGGTCTCTGTAAAAGCCGCCAGAGTCGCCGCCCTGCCCGAAGGCGCCGCCGCCGAAGTGCATAATTTCCGGTAGCGCAGTTTCTCAATGCACCGTTACTCAGTAATCCCGAAAGGCAGCCGCCCGTGTGGGTCATCGATCACCGGACAACAATGGCGCCTCATTCAGAAAATGAGTGTCTTCGATCGCGCTCTGATCTAGATCTGGCAGAGCCGCCGCCCGCCGCCGCGTGATATCCTGAAGCCGGATCTGCGGCCACTAGTGTAAAGCCCTTATTTTGTTTGGGCTAACGGATTTGCCGGGTCGAAAAGACGAGGACATCGATGCACCTCATTCCCACGCAAGAGGAAGTCGTTGCCGTGCTGCGAGAAACCGGAGCGCTGCGCGACGGCCATTTTGAGTACCCCACCGGCTTGCATTCGAACGAGTATCTGAAGGTGCCGCTGGCGATGCGCTACTCCCGGCACCAGAAAATGATGTCGGTCGGTTTGAGCCGGCTGCTGCGCGCCCATCCGGAAATCCGCGCCATCGCCAAGGATCTTTCGATGGTGGCGCCGACCACGGGCGGCCTGCCACTGGCCTTCGGATTGTGCGAAGCGTTGCGCGCGCGGCAGGTGTACTGGGCGGAGCGGGAGCACGACCGGGACCCGCTCCGTTTCCGCCAGTTCCTGCGCCCCGAACCGGGAGAGCCGGTGGTGCTGGTGGATGACCTCCTGCGTACCGGCCAGCGGCTGGCCGAACTGAAAGCGCTGCTGGAGTCCTACGACGCCAAGGTGGTGGGGCTGGCGGTGGCCGTTTACCAGCCCAACCCCACGACCTTGAGTTTCGGCGACCTCCCGCTGTACTATCTGGTCAAGCTTGACGCCAGTTACTATGTCGATGGGGAGCACTGCGAATGGTGCCGGCGGGGCATGCCTCTGGAAAAGGTTTGAGAATGCGAAAGGAAGGGCGGCGGCGCGGCCGGGCGGGGCGTATGCCGGGCGCCCGGTGGCTGTGTGTTTGTCTCTGCGCAGCCGCTCTGGGCGCCGGCCTGCGCGCGCAGGAAGGTGACGCGGCCAAGCTCGCGCCGTATTACCCGACGCCGGAAACCATCGTTGCACAAATGCTCCAGTTGGGGGGATTGAAGGCAGGCGAAAGAGTGTTCGATCTCGGGTCGGGCGACGGCCGAATCGTGATTATGGCGGCGCAGAAGTTTCATGCGAACGCGGTGGGCGTTGAGATCGACCTCGATTTGTGCCGCCAGAGCCTGGTGCGGATTGCCAAGCTGGGGCTGGAAAAAAGCGCCCGCATCATCCACGGCGACCTGCTGGCGCAGAACTACGGCGCGGCGGACCTGGTGACGGTCTACCTGTTGCCGGATTCCATCAACGGCAAAGTGCAGCCGCTGCTCGACCGCCAGCTCAAGAAGGGCGCGCGCGTGGTAGCCCACGATTTCGAGTTTCGCGCGTGGACCCCGGAAAAGGTGCAAAACATCGCCGACGACGGGGAAGGCCGCAGCCACACGTTGTACCTGTATCGAAAGTGACACCTTGTTGGATCGAATGAAAATCGGCTGGCCTCGAGCGATGGCGGGGGCCCGGGCGGCGCTGGCCGCAGTGGCCCTGGGGTGGTTTCTGTTCGGGCCGACGGCCACGTTCTCGGCGTCTTTCTACGTGCTGGCAGTGTACCTGGTCTGCGCGGTCGTGCTGGTGGTAAAGGCACGCACGCCGCACGGCGTTTTCGGGCTGCTGGCGCTGGTTGCCGACATCGTGTACCTGCTGGTGTCCGCGGCTTATGGCGGAGAACGCCTGCTCTGGTTCAGCTCGACCTTCTTGCTCTACGTGCTCGCCGAAGCGCTGGTGTTTTTCGGCGTGACGGAAGTGGCGCTGGTCTCGGCCGTGGCCACCGCATTCTGCATCGCGCTGCCATCACAACCGCTGGATCCTCTGCTGAAAACGATTGTGGTCGGCGGCTCGCTGGCATGCGGCGCGGCGATCTACAAGCGCCGCATGACCACGCGCTTCGCCACGCTCGAAGCGCGCGCGGCCGAGGCGCAGCAGGACGCCGAGAAGGCGCGTGAAACCGAGCGCCTGCGCATCGCCGCGGATTTTCACGACGGCCCGCTGCAAAGCTTCATTAGCCTGCAAATGCGCCTCGAGATTCTGAAGAAGCTGCTGGAGCGCGACTTCGAAGCCGGCATGGAGGAGTTGCTGGGACTGCAATCCCTCGCGGTGGCGCAGATACGCGACCTGCGCATGTTCTTGAATGCGATGCGGCCGGTGGATGTGGATGGCGCCAATTTCGTGGCCACCGCCCGGCGCACCGCCGAATCGTTCCAGAAAGAAAGCGGCATTCCGGTGACCTTCATCAGCTCGTCCGGGCCGATTGGCTTGCCGCCGGAAATGACGGCCGAAACGTTGCAGATGATTCGCGAAGCCCTGCACAACGTGCAGAAGCACGCCGCCGCGACGCGCGTCGCCGTATCGCTCGAAAAGGCAGCCAGCGGCCTGGAGATCTCGATCGAAGACAACGGCCACGGCTTCGCTTTTTCCGGCTCGTATTCGCTCGAGGAACTCGAGCTGCTGCGGCTCGGCCCAGCCAGCTTGAAGCGGCGCGCCCGCTCCTTGAACGCGGATATGCAGCTCGACTCGCGTCCCGGCCGCGGCACCGGTCTGAAGGTGCGTATCCCGCTGCAATAAGACGTTCCGGCGTGCTACGCTTGTCGCCGTGAACATCGGCATCACGTGTTATCCCACCTATGGCGGCAGCGGCATTGTCGCCACCGAACTCGGCATGGAACTGGCCGCGCGCGGGCACCAGGTCCACTTCATCACCTACGCCAATCCGATACGGCTCGATCCCGGCACGCCGCGCATCCACTACCACGAAGTCGAAGTCTCGAATTATCCGCTGTTCCAATACCCGCCCTATTGCCTGGCGCTCTCGTCGCGCATGGCGGATGTGGCCGAGGCCTACGCGCTCGACCTGCTGCACGTGCATTACGCCATCCCGCATTCCATCTCCGCCATGCTGGCGCAGCAGATGCTGGCCCCCAAGCGCCGTTTGCCTTTTATCACCACGCTACATGGCACCGATATTACGCTGGTGGGGGCCGATCCTTCCTACTTCTCCATCACTAAGTTTTCGATCGAACGGTCCGACGGCGTCACTGCCATCAGCGATTACCTGCGCCAGCAGACGGTGGACGTGTTCGGCATCTCGAACCAGATTCGCGTGATCAAGAACTTCGTCAACTGCGATCTGTACCATCCCGATAACTCGAAGAGCGGCGCTGCGGCGTACTCGGCCGTCGGCGAAAAGCTGCTGATTCACCTTTCGAATTTCCGCCCGGTCAAACGCGCGCTCGATTGCGTTCGCATCCTGGCCGAAGTGCGCCGGAAGGCGCCGGCGCGCCTGCTGATGGTGGGCGACGGCCCCGACCGCGGCCCGGCCGAGCACCTGGCGCGCGAGTTGAAGGTGGATCGCCACGTGTTGTTCCTCGGCAAACAGGACCACGTGGAGCGCATCATCCCGCTGGCGCACGTGCTGCTGATGCCGAGCGATATGGAATCGTTCGGGCTGGTGGCGCTAGAGGCCATGGCGTGCGGCGTGGTGCCGGTCGCCACCCGCGTGGGCGGCGTTCCCGAGCTTATCACCGACGGCGAAGACGGTTACCTGGAAGCCCCCGGCGACATTGTCGCGCAGGCCACCCGCGTGACCGCGCTGCTAACCGACGACGCGCTGCATTCGCGCATGGCCGGAGCCGGCCGCTGGAACGCCTCCGAGCGCTTCTGTTCGGAGAAGATCATTCCCCAATACGAGCAGTATTACGAGGATGTTGTGTCAGCCCGCCAAATGGGGTGAATTTGCCCCACGCACAGCCAACCGGCCGTCCTGTTTTGCGGTAAATGAGGAACAGGGCACCAAATTGCGAACGCTGAGGATTGTTCGTGGTCAAGCGCGGCATGAAAAGCCGAGAATGACTCTGACTCACTCTCGGCTCAGCAGGCTTGACAGCCCGCGCCACGACTGCACAGTATTGTGCTTAAGCTGGGCGGCGCGCGATCCGTATAATGAACTGCGCAATCGGTTTACGGTCCCCGGTTTCGCGCGCGGCCGCGGGAGAATCGACGGAACCAGCGCAACTCCCACTGTATCTGCCAGATCTGATTTGCGAGGACCACTGTCGCACTGTTTCGGAGATCCCCACATGATGCTCTTGTATTCTGCTCTCTCCTGTGGAATATTCGTAGTGTAACTTGGAGATTCTCTTGTTTTTCCGCTCACGAACGTTTCCGGCAGGTGGAGTACGTCCGCGAGCGCCACAAGATCCGCCAGCGCGCCATCCTGCGCGCCGGCCGCAAAGACCTTCTAGCCTGCCTGAAGTAGGGCCGTCCGCTGCGCCCTTATCGATTCCAGACAGCCCCGGACCGCCGGGTTTGACAAGGAATACCAATGGCGCAGACCGGTCCTCAAAGCCCTCGTGAAGAACAGGCGCAACCTTCGGCGGCGCCGAAGGAAGGCGACTTTTCGTGTTTGCGCGAACTGCCCCTTCCGTTGCGAGAGCAACTCGATAGCCTCGGCTTGAGCCGGGCTCTGTCCCAATTGATCGAGAGCGAGCAGCGATTCCGGGACCTTTTCGAGCAAGGGCCGGTAGCCTACCACGAGTTGGACCAAGAGGGGAACGTGCGTTGGGTCAACCAGGCCGAATGCGAGCTGCTGGGGGTTGAGGCCGGCGCAATACTCGGCAAACCCATTTTTGAATTCGTTTCGCGAGGCGCACCATCCGAAAGCCGCGAAGCCTTCCAGCGGAAGTTGTCGGGGCAGCAGGCCCTCGATCCCTTCCCGCGCGATCACATTCGCAGTGACGGCCGTCACCTGACTCTCGAGATTCACGAGGTGCTGATTCGGGACGCCAGGGGTGTGGTGACTGGCATTCGGTCCGTCATGCTCGACGTAACCAGGCGCAAGGAGATTGAGGAGGCGTTGCGCCAGGGGGAGGATCTTCTTCGATCCGTGTGTGCCAGCTCGCTGGACGCCCTGGTCATGATTGACGGCCAAGGCCGGGCGCTCCTTTGGAACCCGGCGGCCGAACGGATGTTCGGTTACACGTCCGCCGAGATGCTCGGCCAGCCGATTCACGATCTGTTGGCCCCCGCCGCCCTCCGGCAGCGCTTTCAGGAGAGCTACCCCGCCTTTCAGAAGACCGGACAAGGGGCTGCCATCGGCACGATGCGGGAACTCTCCGCACGGCGAAAAGACGGAAGCGAGTTCCCCATCGATCTTTCGTTGGCCGCCGTCCAAAAGGGAGAGGAATGGCATGCGGTCGGGGTCATCCGCGACATGACGGGCCGCAAGCGGGCGGAAGAGGCGCTGCGTGAGAGCCGGGAAAGCTTTCGGAGAGTCGTGGAAAACGCGCCGGAGGCCATCTTCGTGGCGACGAAAGGCCACTTCCGGTACCTGAATCCGGCGGCCATCAAGTTGTTTGGCGCCGCGGCGGATTCCGAACTCCTCGACCAGCCGGTCATGATGAGAATCCATCCGGATTCTCGCGCCGGCGTGGCCGAAAGAATCCGGCACGTCGAGGAACGGATGGCGGACTCACCGCCGTGGATAACGAAGTACCTCAGGCTCGACGGCACGGTCCTCGATGTCGAGGGGGCCGCTGTGCCGTTCCTCTACGAGGGCGAAGAGGGAGGTCTCGTTTTCGCCCGTGATATCAGCGAACGGAGACGGGCGGAAGAGGCGCTGCGTGAGAGCCGGGAAAGCTTTCGGAGAGTCGTGGAAAACGCGCCGGAGGCCATCTTCGTGGGGACGCGCGGCTGCTTCCGGTACCTGAATCCGGCGGCCATCAAGTTGTTTGGCGCCGCGGCGGATTCCGAACTCCTCGGCAAGCCGGTCTTAGAGACCGTGCACCCGGATTCCCGGCCCGCCATGATCGAAGCAATCCGGCAGGTCGAGGAAATGGGAGTGGACATGCCCCTGTTTACCCGGAAGTACCTCGAGCTCGACGGCACGGCCATCGACGTCGAGGGGTACGCCGTTCCCTTCCTATATGAGGGCGAAAAGGGCGGTCTTGTTTTCGCCCGCGATATCACGGCGCGGAAACGGGCGGAAGAGGATTTGCGGGCAAACGAAGACCTGCTTTCGCAATCACAGAGTATTGGCCATCTCGGCAGTTTTGACTGGAGGCTCGAAGGCGACTCGGACGTGATGGTATGGACGCCCGAAACGTATCGTCTCTTTGGAGTTTCGCCGGAGACCTTTGTCCTGACCTCCGAAACGTTTCCGACTCTGATCCACCCGGACGATCAGGCTTCCATGCAAACGTGGATGCGGGAGTGTCTGGCGGGACTAGGACCGCCCGACCTGGAGTTTCGCGTCAAACTGCCTGACGGCGGCATCCGCTATATCATGGGCCGCGGGCACCTCTTGCCGCAGGAAGCGGGAAGCAAATCGATCCACGTGGTTGGCGCGGCTCTGGACATCACCGAGCGCAGACTGGCCGAAGAGGCGTTGCTTCGGCGAACCGAGGAACTCAAACGGTCCAATACCGAGCTGGAGCAGTTCGCCTATGTGGCCTCGCACGACCTCCAGGAGCCCTTGCGGATGGTCTCCAGCTACATGCAGCTTCTTTCGCGCCGGTACAAGGGAAAGCTGGATTCGAATGCCGACGAGTTCATCGCGTTCGCGGTGGACGGGGCAAAGAGGATGCAGCAACTGATCAACGACATGCTGGAGTTCTCGAGGGTCGCCACGAGGGGCCACGAGTTTAAACCGGTCGAGGCAGACACTGCTTTGAAGCAGGCGCTATGGAATCTGAAGGCCGCTATCGAAGAGAGCCACGCGAACGTGACTTTCGATCCTCTGCCGGTGGTGAACGCGGACTCGGGACAACTGACACAGTTGTTTCAGAACCTGATTGGGAATGCCCTCAAGTTCCGGCGCCAGGAGCCGCCGCGGGTTCATGTGTCGGCGGAACGGCGCGCGAAGGAGTGGGTGTTCTCCGTGCGGGACAATGGCATCGGAATCGAGCCGCAGCACCTGGAGCGTATCTTCGTGATATTCCAGCGCCTCCACGCGGCGTCGGAATTCCCGGGCACGGGGCTCGGCCTCGCGATCTGCAAGAAGATCGCGGAGCGTCACGGCGGCCGCCTGTGGGTGACTTCGGAACCAGGCGCAGGATCGGTTTTTTATTTCTCCATTCCGGTTCAGGGCCAATGAAGGCTGAAACGCGGACTAGACCAGTCGAGCTTCTGTTGGTGGAGGACAACCCCGGCGATGTACGTCTGACCATCGAGGCGTTGAAGGAAGGGAAAGTGATCAACAACTTGACCGTGGTCAAAGACGGCCAGGAAGCCATTGCGGACCTGCGGCGGCAGGGTAAGTATGCCAACGCGGCGCGTCCCGACCTGGTTCTGCTCGATCTGAATCTTCCCCGGAAAGGCGGACTGGAGGTTCTGGCGGAAATCAAGGAGGACCCCGACCTCAAGTCGATTCCCGTGGTCGTGCTGACTACATCGCAAGCAGCACAGGATGTGCGTCGCGCTTATGAACTGCACGCCAACTGCTACATCGTGAAGCCGGTGGATCTGGACCAGTTCATGAGCGTCGTGCAGGCTATCAAGAGTTTCTGGCTGGGTGTGGTGATGCTTCCGCCGCACGAGTGACTACCCGCGCTGAATCGGCGATCATCTTCGGCGCTTGCCACCGGTATCTAAGTGAACCGTATTGTATCTAGCTAAGTCATCTCTAAGTCAAGTCTCAACCACCAGGTTGTCGATCAGCCGCGCACGGCCGATGCGCACCGCTACGGCCAGCAGCGCCGCGCCGTGAATCCGGCCGAGCGGCGCGAGCGATTCCGCATCCACCACCTCGGCGTAATCCACCCTCGCCAGCGGCTCCGTCTCAATCGCCTCCCGAAGTTCTCGTGCGATTGCGGCGCCATCGCGCGCCCCTTCCTTGATTCGCTTACCCGCAGCAACCAGCGACCGGCGCAGAATCGTTGCGGCGCGGCGTTCTTCCGCGGAAAGATAGCTATTCCGCGAGCTCATCGCCACGCCATCCGGCTCGCGCACGATCGGGCATCGCACCAGTTCGATGTCGAAGTTCAGGTCGCGAATCATGGTTTCAATCACGCGCACCTGCTGATAGTCCTTCAGCCCGAAGTACGCGCGCTGCGGCCGGCAGGCGTTGAACAGTTTGGCCACCACCGTCGCCACGCCGCGGAAATGTACCGGCCGCGAAGCGCCGCACAGGTTACCGGTGAGGCGCTCCACGTTGACGAACGTGGCGTGATCGCCCGCGTACATTTCGCCGGCCTCCGGCGCGAACATCGCATCCACGCCCTCCGCCGCCGCCAACGCGCAGTCCCGCTCGAAGTCTTTGGGGTATGCCGCCAGATCCTCGCCGGGCCCGAACTGGGTCGGGTTCACGAACAGAGATACGACCACCATCCCGCACTCCGCCCGCGCCCTGCGCATCAGTGACAAGTGGCCTTCATGGAAGAACCCCATCGTCGGGACCATGCCCACCGTCTCGCCTGCGCGTCGCCGAGCCTCCGTTTCCGCCCGCATTTCCTGAATTGTTCTTATGATCCGCATTGGTCCAACTTACCTGGAGCAAATGTGCTGGTAGGGCATGCTTTAGCTTGCCAACGCCCGCTTGCGGGCGCCGTTCTTTCCAAGCACTAAGCCGCCGATCAGTTCGGGTACGAGCCGGTGAGCTTCTTCACGAATCCGTGTAAGCGATGGACCCATCCGCCGCCCTGTTGGTAATCGCCCTTGAGGAACATGAAAGGGCACTCACCCGGAATCACGGAGACCCCATGAGCTTCGCACTCGCCGACAGCCCGCGCGCTGACCGCGCCTTTCCCGACTGTGCGGCACATCCAGATCCGCTTCACGCCGGCCTGGATGCAATCGCCCACCACTTGCTCGGTCACCGCTGGCGAAGTCAGCAAGACCACGCCATCGGGGACCGGTTCGATATCCTGCACGCGGGCGAAGCAACGGCAGCCCTCGATTTCGGCGATGGCCGGGTTGACCGGAACCGCGTCATAGCCGCGCGCGCCGAACTCGCGAAACAGCGCCCGCGAATAATCCTTCGGCTGCCGCGAAACGCCCACGAACGCCAGCCGCTTCTGGCTCAGAAAATCCCGCACCCGCTCCATCGAAGCCATTCAATCGGACCCTCCAGTCCGATTTTAGGCTGGCGACCCCGCTCGAAACAAGCGGTGCAGGCAACTCGGGAGCGCAACAAGCCGTGCATGGCACGCGCAGAGCTTTAGCCCGGAAGGGCGAAAGATAGTAGCTCAAGGCGCGAGCCTTGGGAAAACAGCCGACTCAAAGAGCCCCGGAACGGGGCGGAAGAATAGCCTCAACCTTGCCGATCCGGTATTTTAGGGGGATGCGGACTACGCGACTTTCTGAACTTTGCCGCTGCGGATACACGACGTGCAGGCGCGCAAGCGGCGGGACGCCCCGTTCACCACGGCACGAACCGATTGCAGGTTCAGATCCCAGCGCCGCTTGGTGACGTTGTGGGCGTGGCTGATGCGGTTCCCGAACTGGGGTCCGCGGCCGCAAATATCACATACTTTTGCCATAAAGCACAAATCTCCCGATCGAGTCGAAAGGTCAAGTATAGCAGATCCGCGGCTCCCGGTGCTCGAATGCAACCGTGAATGCTACAGTAAAAGACCAAGGAGACTTTTGACGATGCTGAGACGCAATTTCCTGTTGAGCGTGGCCGGTGCTTCGGCCGCGCCGGCGTTCCTGCGCGCGGCCGAGCTTTCCCACATCGACCGGGTGGATCGCGCGCTGGCCGGCAAGGAATTGGACCGCCCGCCTTTCACCTTCTGGCATCATTTCGGGCTGCCGACGCCGGAAGAGCACGCTGCGCGCACGCTCGCGTTTCATCGCGCCTACCGCACCGACATCGTCAAGGTGATGAGCGATTTCCCGTACCCGAAGCCGCCGGGTAAGTGGTACGAGCTCAAAGTCGAAGCCAATCCGTTTCCGCAGCAGATTCGCTCCCTCAATCTCATTCGCGAGGGCCTGGGCGGCTCCGCCTACATGATGGAGACCGTCTTCAACCCTTGGAACGTGGCGCAGAAGCTCTCTTCGAAAGAGGAAGTGCTACGCCTGAAGGATGAGAACCCGCAAGCTCTGCTGGATGCGCTCGACGTAATCACGCAGTCGGAAATCAACCATGCGCGGCGCGTGCTGGCGATCAACGGCGTGGTGGGCATTCTGTACTCCGTCGCCAACGCCAACCGCGCGGAAATGTCACCCGCCGACTACGAGAAGTTCAGCCGCCCGTTCGACAAGCGTTTCCTCGAAGCCATCGGCGAAACCAAGCTGACGTTTCTCCACCTGCACGTACAGCCCGGTTATCTCGAGTTTTTCCGCGGCTTCAACGCGCCGGTGATCAATTACTCTCTGCAGGTTTCCGGCATCCCCATGGCCGAGGTGCGCAGCCAGTTCCCAAGCTGGGTCATCGCCGGCGGCATCGACGAGGTCAACTACCGCACCCTCACCTCCGAAGACCTGCGCCGCCAGTGGCAATCCGCGGCTCAGGCCGCCGGCCGCAAATTCCTTCTCACACCCGGCTGCTCGGTGCCGAACGACAGCACTGACGCGGAGTTGGCCCGCTTACCGGACTTGCTGCACGCGTAAGTACGATGGCAGGGCCAGCGCCCCGGTTCTCGGGTCCGTTCCGGATTCGCCTGCCAACCGGTCCTTCGCGTTTACTGCCGCCCTCCGTGGAACCGTCCGAATGCGCGGGCAAGCATGAGCGACATGATCACGATGCCCGCCCCGAGCACGAGCATATGCCCGGTATTGCGCAGATCGAAGCGGCCGACGCGACAGACCAGCAGGTAGCCGACGGCCAGGTTGAATAGGCCCCATAGGACATTGACCGTCGAAGAGGACAAGCCTTCCCCGGGTGGTGATGCGAAGGGGCTCTGGAAGGCGTGCCCCGAGATCCCATTGCCGAGATGGGGCAGGGCGTTGGCGAGGAATGCGCCCCCGAAGAAGTACGCCACATAGTGGTACCAGAGCATCGTTGTTCCTTACTGCCTCCCATGTTGGCCGGCGGCGCATCACTGCAGCGGATAGCCGCGAACCAGCTTCAGCGTGCGCGACCAGCGTGTCTTGGTAAGAAAGTGCGTCACCACATCCATCATGTGGTCGACGCCGATGTTCCCGTTCATCAAATCGGCGGTGGGCGCGTCGAAAGACCAGTAGATCACCAGCGGCGTACCCTCGATGTTTCGCCGCGGCACAAATCCCCAGTAGCGGCTGTCGAGCGAATCGTCGCGATTGTCGCCCATGGCGAAAATGCAACCGGGCGGCACCACCAACTCGCCGTTCACCACATTGCCGGTGAGCATGGCGATCGCCGGCTGCAGCACGCCCAGCTCCGGCGGCGCGGCGGGAAAGTTGTCGCGGTACTGGTCGATGTACGGGGTAATGTGTTGCACATACGGCTCGTTCACGGCGTGCCCATTGAGGATGAGCTGTTTGTTCACCAGCCGGATATGATCGCCTGGAATCCCGATCGCCCGCTTCACCAGGTCTTTGTTGATGTCCACCGGATCGCGGAAGACGATGATGTCGCCGCGGCGCACATCCCGGTACGGCAGCAGGCGGCTTGAAATTGCGCCCGGCGGGGCAAAGATCAGCTTGTCCACGAACACGTGGTCGCCAGTCAGCAACGAACCCTCCATGGACGCGCTGGGAATTACATACCCCTGCACGACGTTGGTGAACAGGAACAGCATCACGATGATGGTGACAGTCCACTCCGCGATAAAGCCGCGGCGGACGTCGCGCGTCAGCGCGCGGCAACGGTTCCAGATCCCGCGCGGCTTTTGGCTGGTGTCTGCCGTCACCGCCTGTCCGGTCTTCCTCTTGGTCACTTTCCACCTCCGCTGGTGCAGGTGATATTGAAATCGGCGTTGTTGGAACCTTGCGTGGGAATGCCGTGATTGCCCGAGGCGTCTGCCCCAATGGCTTCCAGGATAGCTCCACCGCCCATCTGATTACCGTACTTAGGCTGAAAGGTCATCACGTGGGTGACGGTCTTGGTTCCCGCGGCACTGAAGGCGATTGTTTCTCCCGGATCGAACTTACCGGCGCCGAATTGGTAAAACACCGTTCCCGGCCCATCCGCGGTGATGGTTCCAACCATCTTGATGTGCGCCGGGCACGGGCCTGTATAACTCGGGATCTTTTCGAGCGTCAGGGCGGTGACGTTAGTGCTGGGCTTTTGGCTGGTCTGGGATTGGACCTGGGCCGCGGCGCAACCGGCCGGAAGTGCGAAAGCCGAAGCGGGAGGCTTGGCAAGGCTGAGCTGCTTCATCTCGATTAGCGTCACCGCCTTCCCGTCCGCTCCGGTGACGACGATCTTGACCGGGAAACCGCCGTTCTGTGCAATCCAGATTCTGCCCTTGCCCTGGGCCGAAGTCACTTCCATGACCTTGGCCGCGATTCCATTCACGGTATCGGTGCCGCCCGGCTTCGGTTGTCCGCCGCCGCCGATCAATTCCTTCATCAAAGCGTCCGAGCCGCTGATCACGTCAAGCTCCGGCGGCGCACCGGGATCGGTGTACTCCTGGACCCCGCAAGGCACGGCCGGGTCGCTGAGAACTTTTATGTACAGCTTGTGTGCCTGGAAGTCATAGAGGAGATGGTTATGGAACTCTTTGTCGCGCCCCGGCCCGACGGGCATGATCTGGTCCACCACCTCCTTGGAACCATCGCGGCTGATCTTCACAACGCTGGGGCCCATAAGGGCGAGCCCGGGATCTTCCGTGAACGAGTAAGTCTGCGGCGCCGGGGCCTGGGCACCGAGATACGAGACCCCGCACCAGCAAATCAACGTCAGCACAGCCGGCAGAATGATAAACCGTCGTCGCATCGCATCCTCCTCAATCGTCGCAACGCATCCACCCAAATCGCGCGCCCGCAAGCCTCGCGCGCACCGTCCATCCAGGCGCGGCTACAGCGGCAATTGGTGCAGCAGGGCCGGGAACACGGCCTGCACGAATTGACCGCCGGTCTGTTCCGCTACGTCGATGCCCGCCGGCCCCACCGGGACCATGATTCTCACCAGCGCCGTATCGCTCCGCCGGTAACGGATGGAATCCGCCACTGCCCAAAACTTGGCGGCGTACTCGGTGGCAATCACCCGGTTGTGGCTTTGATACCAGTACAAGGTCACGCTCTTCTCGTCCCCGTGCTCCACCACGTACCGGTTCACCCGGATCGGCGCATCCCAACCGGGCACGCGCAGGGAAACGAAATCCTCTTGGATCGGCTCCCAGCCGGCCCCCGGCAGGCAATTCTTCGGCGAGTGCGGCGCCTGGCCGTACCGTTGCGTTTGAAAGTAAGCGATGTACAGACCGGCCATCTCTTTGGTGGTCTGGTTCACATAGAACCGGTTCAGAGTGTCGTCTGCCTTGAGAACTTCCAGCACCTCTTTATCGAGCGGGAAATCGCGATAAATCAGCCAATCGCCGATCACGGAGGGAAACAGCAGCAGCGGCTCCACCGTTGGCACGGTCTCCGCGCGCGACGCGAAGGCGTAGAACACCAGCGCCTCCAGCAGCAGGACCACGGTTACCACGCGCACGTACGGATTCTTGGTCATATCCGCGCCCGCTTTCGCCTTTCGCCAAACCCGATGACGAAAAGAATGGCCCGATGAAAGAGAAACAGGATTACTCCGGCGGACAGAAAAATCACCATGCCGGTCGACTCATGGAAAAAGCCTTCGGCAAGGTCGCTACGGATCTGCGAAAGAATCCCGGTCACCATGACTCGCCCGGCGTTGGCCGTCAATGCGACCGGAATGGTGGCCAGAAACAGCACCACCCGCAGCCAGATTCGCTTCTCGAAGAAATAGCCGTACACCAGGGACAGAAACGTCAGCGAAAGCAGCGAGCGGATACCGCTGCAAGCTTCCACCACGGAAAGCTGCTGGGTGGGCAGATCGAGAATGTTGCCTTCGCGCATCACCGGAATACCGATGGTGAGCAGCCCCGCCGCCGCGATGCGGGTGGCCAGGATCTGCAGCGGGAAGGTGAGGCTGTTGTAGACCACGGTGGGGATCGGCACCATGAAAAACAACAGAAACAGGGGAAATGCAAGCTTGCGGAGCACCGGCGGGCCGCCCACCGTCCACACCACGCCGATCAGTGTGACCACCAGCGCCGTCCGCGCCGTAAACAGCTCCACTCCCAATGTGCCGATGAGGAGCTGCAGACCGCCCCAGACCACCAGCAGCAGGCCCCACCATGTGGGACGCGGCTCAGTGGCCAGCAACTCCTGGCGGCGCTGCCAGACGATATACCCGGCTACCAGCGGCACGAAGAATCCGTGGCCCATGTCGGGATCGTTCCACCATTGGAGGATGAGCCTGTGCAGGACTGGTGCGTAACAGACCAGTAGCGGCACCGCCAGCCAGGCGATGGCCACCCAAGGCACGCGCATCTTTGGCGCGGGTTCCGCGATAGCGGTCATAGGGTCTCCGCTTATCATAACAACCCCCGCCGAGGGGTGCCCCCACCTCACCGGGCCACCTTCGCCTCCAACTCCGCCCAGCGCCCGTACAATTCGTCCACCACGCGTTGCGACTGTTGCATTCGTTCGTAGGCCTCGGTAAGTCGTTTCGCATCCGGCCCGGCTTCTTGCATTTCGTTACGCCAAGTGTCTAACTCGCCTTCGGCTTCCAGTATCTTCGCTTCCATGCCGTCCCACTCGCGCTGTTCGAGATAGGCCAGCTTTTTCTTCGGCCCGTCTTCCGGCGGTGGCTGGCGCGGCTCTTTCGCTGCCGGTTTCTGCGAAGGCTGCTCGCTGCGCGACGCCTCCCACTGCGAATAGTCGGCGAAAGTCTCTCCGCCGCCTCCGTCCAGACCGATGACGACGGTGGACACGCGGTCCAGCAGATAGCGGTCGTGACTTACTAACACGATGGCCCCGGAAAACTCGAGCAGGCTGTCCTCGAGAACTTCCAGAGTCGGAATATCCAGGTCGTTGGTCGGCTCGTCGAGCAACAGCACATCCGCCGACGCCAGCATCAGCCGTGCGATCATCGCGCGCGCTTTTTCGCCGCCCGAGAATCTCGACATCGGCATCTCCAGTTGTTCGTCGAGGAAGAGGAAGCGCTTGGCCCATCCCGCCACGTGGATGGGACGGCCACGGTACATCACCGAGTCGCCCTCCGGACACAACGTGCGGCGCAGGCTGACTTCGGGGTCCAGGTACGCATGCCGGTCCTGCGCGAAGCTCACAATCTGCAGCCGGTCCGCCCGCCGGATAGTTCCTTCGTCTGGCTCGACCTCGCCTTGCAGAATCTTCAGCAGCGTGGTCTTCCCGCTCCCGTTGGCTCCCACCAGACCGACGCGGACGCCCGGCGAGAGAGTCAGGGTCAGGTTCTGAAACAGCCTGCGCCCGGCGAGTGTCTTCCCAATGCCTTTGGCCTCGATCAGACGCTTGGTTTTTCGATCGGACGCAGTGAAGTCGATCTGCGCGGTTGCCGTCTGTTTGCGCGCCATCGCCTCCGAGAGTTCCTCGATCAGCCGGCCAGCCGCATCGATTCGCGCGCGCGATTTGCCGGTCCGGGCCTTCGGTCCGCGCCGCAGCCACTCGACCTCGCGCCGCACCTTCGTCTCCAGCGAATCCTGCCGCTTGGCCTGCGCCTCCAGGAATTCCGCCCGCCGTTCCAGAAACTCGCTGTAGTTCCCAGCCACCTGGAACGCGCTCTGCGGATAGATCCGGTTGATCTCCATCATTCGCGTGGCGACGTTCTCGAGAAAGTACCGGTCGTGGGTGACCACCAGGCAGGCGTTCGCCGCCAGGATCGCAGTCTCCAGCCACAGGATGCCTTCCAGGTCCAGGTGATTGGTCGGCTCGTCCAGCAGCAGCACGTCCGGCGAAGTGATCAGCGCGGCCGCGATGGCGAGACGCTTCCTCCATCCGCCGGAGAGCGCCGCGGCCGGAGTGGCGGGCGTTTCGAAGCCGGCCCGCCCGAGCATCGTCTCCTTGCGGGCCGTCTTCTCCTGTTCCTCCAGCGGCAGCCCTGCCAACGCCGCCGTGAGGACGGAACCAACCGTATCGTCCGGCTCGAACAGCGAATCTTGCGGAACATAGGCCAGCCTGGTTTGCTTGCGCAGCGCCCGCACTCCGGCGTCCGGCGCCTCCCGGCCGGCGAGAATCTCCAGCAAGGTGGTCTTGCCGCTGCCATTCGGCCCGATCAGACCGGTCCGCTCTCCCTCGGAAATGCTCACCGAGAGGTTCTCAAACAGCGGTCGCGCGCCAAACGATTTGCCGAGGCCGGCGCCGCTCAATAGAATTGCCATCTCTTTCCAGCATGGCATGCCGTCGCGCCGCCTCGCCCGGCCCCTTACTTGGTCAGGGCCTTCAATCGGTTCTTCAGGCGTTGGAAAAAGCTCTGTGGAGCCGGCGGCGCGGTTGGCGCTGTGCCGGCCGCGGCAGCCACTGCGGAGGCCGTCGGCGCCGTGTAGATCGGCGGCGCCGCCGGGCAGTCGCCCTCCGACACCAGGCGAATCCTTCCGGCGGACAGCTCATACTCGCGCCGCACCCGTTTGTCCACGCGGTTCACTACGCAGATCGAAAAGCCCGGATTGGTTTGCCCTTCTGCGCCCGCCGGTTTCGCCAGCACCGGCGAATAGCCTTCCAGGTTCCGCTCCACGTGGCTGGTTTCGTAACGGTTGTGGCGGAAGCTCCAGACAAACACGCGAAAGCTGTCGAAGTCGTAGTCGTGAACGCCGCTCCCAACGGTAGTCCACAGCCAGATCTCTTTCCGCTCGTCGTGGTCGGTCAGTTGGCCAAGCGAGAAATAAGAGACGATGCGGTGCCCCTCGGCATATTGGGCCACTTCGTCCGGGATAGCCATCGAGACGTGGCGCGTCAGCACCCATCCGGCTTGCCCGGTCGAAACGCGCACCAGGCTCCAGTAATCGAGGGCCGCCGGCGGCCGCTCGGGCGGCTCTTCGGGCTCGGGTGCGGGCTCGTCCGGGTCCCTGCCGGATAGCTCCAGCCAATCGGCCGGAGGCGGTGGCGGCTTCGGCATGGGCGGCGGCGGAACCTTGCCCTTGGCGTCCTCTTTCTTCGCCGCTTTCTTCGGCGGCGCTGGAAAGACCAGCGGCGCTCTGGGCAGGTCGGTGCGCGGCAAGGCAATCGTGGCCAGCACGGCGAACTTCTCGGCCGCCCGGATTTGCAGGAAACTGGGCGCGGCGCTCGAAGGCTGCGTGCGGAGTTTCAACTCCCCGTAACTGGAGGCCTGGCCCTGCGACGGCATTTTGGCGGCGCGCTCGGCGAGTTCCTGCAGGCTGGCCATGTCCGAAGCGGCCAGCAACTGGCGCGCTTCCGTCCACCCTTGAACCCCGCCCGGAGTGCGCACGCGAATCAGGCTGCGGCGCCGCGCTAGAATCTCCAGCCGCTCGCCGTGTTTCACCGTCGCCACGGTGGCCGATTGCAGAGAGATATCGCCGTGGATCTTGAGCGTGGCCGGCCCCACGAAGGCCTGCCCGATGGCGGGCTCGCGCGCCGCCGGGCCGGAGCGGCACCCGGCGAACACCAGCAGCGCAGCTATCAGACTAACCGTGTTGATCGACCGGCAGCGCACCTATCGTGATTCTAGTCGAGCCGGCCGAACGGTTTCACCTATCGGAGCCGCGACCAAAGGGAGCGGTCAGTTTTCTTCCTTACGCCCCCCTCAACACACATGCGCCCCGCGCGTGCCCACATAGACGGCATAAACCGACTGGCTGGCGGCCATGAACAGCCGGTTGCGTTTGGCGCCGCCGAAACACAAGTTGGCGCAGATTTCCGGCAACAGGATCATACCAATGCGCTCGCCGCCGGGCGAGAGCACATGCACGCCGTCATAGCCCGGGCCAGCCCAGCCGGCGCCAACCCAGAGATTGCCGTCGATATCGGCGCGCATGCCGTCGGCGATGCCGGAGCCCTTGTCGGTGACCATCTTCGAAAACAGGCGGCGGTTGCGCAACTGGCGGTCGTCCGCCACATCGAAGACGTGGATGTCCTTGGCATCGCCGCTGTCGATGATGTACAGCTTCTGGTAATCGGGAGAAAAGCACAAGCCGTTGGGCTGCCCGAAATCGGCGGCAACCTGATCGAGCTTGCCGGTCTTCGGGTCGGCGCGATACACGGCGGTCGGTATCTCGGGGCTAGCCTGGAAGCCCTCGTAGTTACCCAGAATCCCATAAGTAGGGTCGGTGAACCAGATGCCGCCGTCCGGGTGCACCACGATATCGTTGGGCGAATTGAGCGGCTTGCCGTTCCACCGGTCGGCGATCACCGTGAGCGAGCCATCGTGCTCATAGCGCGCCACGCGGCGGTAGCCATGCTGGCAGCAGACCAGGCGGCCTTCGAAATCGAAGGTGTTGCCGTTGGAGTATCCGGAAGGCTCGTGGAAGACACTCACGTGCGCGTCCTCTTCCAGCCAGCGCATCTGGCGGTTGGCCGGGATGTCGCTCCACACCAGGTAGCGCCCGGCAGCGTGCCAGGCGGTTCCTTCGGCCCATCGGGCGCCGGTCCAAAGGCGCTCAATGGCGGCGCTGCCGATTTTGTACTTGTCGAACCGGGGATCGAGCGACACGATATCGGGATCGGGATAGCGGGCCGGCTCCCGGCCGGCCCAATCGCGCGGCGTCTGCGCGGCGGCCGGAACTAGCGCGGCAGCCGCGGCCAGTAAGGAACGGCGGTGGATCATCACCAGGATATTCTATGCCAAACAGGAGGTCCCGAAAGCGCGGAGTTAAAATGTGGCGACGTCACCGCTTGCTTACGCGCGCGGCTTCGCGCATCGGAGCCGCGACCATAGGCAGAAACGGGCAGGCGTCCGTTCAGCGCCGGTTCTATTTTGGGAAAGGGAGGCCGATACATGTTGCAAGAGAAAGTTGCGCTGGTGACCGGCGCTGCCACCGGAATCGGGGAAGCGGTTGCGCGGCGGTTCGCCGAAGAGGGCGCGCGTGTCTACCTGTTCGATCGGGACGCGGAAACGAACTGCCGCGTGGCGGCGTCGATTGGCGCGGCCGGCGGTTGGGCCGAAGCCATCACCGGCGACGTGCGCCGGGCCGGCGACCTGGCGGGCTTGGTGGAAGCGGCGCGCGCGCGTTTCGGGCGCATCGACATCCTCGTCAACAACGCCGGCATTTTCCCGCGCCAGCCGTTCCTCGAAATCACCGATGAGCAGTGGGACGAGATGCAGGACGTCAACCTGAAGAGCATGTTCCGCTTGAGCCAGCTCGCGCTGAAATCGATGATGGCGGCGCGCGCGGGCAAAATCGTCAACATCTCCTCGGTGACGTTCTTCCTTGGCGTCGGCAACCTGGCGCACTACACGGCCTCGAAGGGAGGAGTGATCGGGCTGACCCGCTCGCTGGCGCGCGCGGCCGGGCCATACAACGTTCACGTCAACTGCGTCACGCCGGGCTTCATCCAAACCGAATCCGAGGTCCGCTTCGTTGGTGATGACGAAGCGCGTAGGATGGTGGCCGACCAGTGCCTGGCGCGCCGAATCACGCCGCTCGATGTCGCGCGGGTGTGCCAGTTTCTGGCCTGCGAGCTGAGCGACGGGATGACCGGACAGTGCCTCAACGTGGATGGCGGCTGGGTGATGCACTAATCAGCCGCCGCCGTGGCGCGGGCCGTCCGGCCTGCAGAGCCGAGAGTCGTCTCGGCTTTTCTTCTCTGGTATCGGATGGAAGCAAAGCATCGAAAACAGTTCCGTGAAGCCAGAACACTGGCCGAAGGTGCGGACTACTGGGTTGAGGCGCGGCAAGAAAAGCCGAGACGACTCTCGGCTCAGCAGGCTCGACAGCCCGCGCTTCGCCCCTCAAAAGCTCGTTCGCGCCGTGGTCGCGGTTCCGGCCGAGTTCACCAACTGCACCGTAAACCCACTCACGCTGGACGGATCGCCGTTTACCGGGAAATACGCCTCCAGCGCGAATTGGCCGCCATCGTCCGATCCGGCGAAATAGCTGCTGAACGCGGCCTTACTGTCGTAGCCGATGGCACCGGGCGCTATGACATTTCCGGCCGAATCGTAAAAAGTGAAACTCAGCATTCCGGCGGTGCGCGTGTTGTCGAAGCCGGTCACGTTCACCGACACCCCCGAGGTCTGCCGCGCGCCTGTCACCGCCGCGACTCCGATTACCGCTGGCGCAATCACCACGTTCTGTTGGCTCACCGCGCCGCCAATCTGCGCCGCCAGCATCAAGGTTCCGGCCGTGGTGCCGGTCTGAAAGGCGGCGCTCGAGGCGCCTCCGAAATTGGCCGCCGTGTCGCCCTTGTTGAAGGTGAAATTAACCGTCTGGCGGCCGTTGGCGAAGACGATGCACGGGTCCAGCTCGCCCGCCGTCTGCGCTTCGAATGACAGCGTCACCGTGCCCGAGCCGCCAGTCTCTGCGGCGGCGTCGAAGGTCACCGTGCCCGAGCCCTGCTGCGCGCTCTGCGCTTCACCCAGCGTGACCGACAACTCCGGCGTTGGAAGCGGCGGGGACACTCCAGTGCCCGTCAGCGTGAACTGTTGGCTGCCAATCGACAACACCGCCGTGCGCGTGCCGGCCGCCGTCGGGCTGAACTCGATCGAAAAACCGGCGCTCGCTTGCGGAGCGAGCGACGTCCCGCTCGGCGAAACCCCAACCAGCGCGAAATCCCCCGTCGCCACGCCGATCGGATCCACCGTCAAAGCGGCCGCGGTCTGATTGACGGCCAGGAAATTGACCGTCGCGTCTGACCCCACCTGCGCGCTTCCGAAATTCACCGCCGCGGCGCCCAGCGGGCTCGCTCCCGAAGGCAGCTCCACTTCGTAGGTGAGGCCCGCCGCCACATTCGCCGTCAGCGCCACCGTAATCCCGGCCACATCCAGCGAACCGCTATACGGGCCGGCCGTTACGCCTTCAAACGTGACTGTGAACTGCACGTTGGTGCCCGCCTTCACCACCATCGGCGCAGCCGCGTTGATCGAAAATCCCGCGCCGCTCACCGAAAGCACCGTCACCGTCTGTGTCTGGCTGGTGGTATTGAGGACGCCGAATTCGACCGCATCCGGCAGGTTCGGATACACCGATCCAAAACTGAACTGCGTGCCGACCGGCAGCTCCGCACTGCCCGACACCTGATACAGGCTGAACTGCGATGAGGCCACTCCCGTGCCCGCCAGCGTGAACTGCCGGCTGCCGATGGACAGCACCGCCGACCGCGCGCCGGCCGCCGTTGGGCTGAATTCGATCGAGAAACTGGCGCTCGTCTGCGGATCGAGCGACGTGCCGCCGGGCGATGGCCCAACCAGCGCGAAATCCCCAGACCCCACGCTGATCGGGTCCACCGTCAAAACGGCTGTGGTCAGATTCACGGCCAGAAAATTCACCGTCGCGTTCGCTCCCACCTGCACGCTGCCGAAATTCACCGCCGCCGGGCCCAGCGCGCCTTTTCCTCCAGAGGGCAGTTGCACTTCGTAGGTGAGGCCCGGCACTACATTCGCCGTCAGTGTCACCGAAATGCCGGTCGCGACCAGCGAACCGCTATAGGACGCGACCGTTGCGGCTTCGAACGTGACCGTGAACTGCACGCTGCCGCCCGCTTGCAGAGTCGCCGGCGCCGTCGCTCCCGTCAGCGAAAACCCCACGCCGCTCATCGATAACAGTGCCAGCGTCTGCGCCTGGTTGGTCGAATTCCTGATGAGGAACGTCACGGCCTCCGGCATGTTCGGACTCGCCGTGGGGAAACTGAACAGCGCGCCCACAGGCAGATCCGCATTGCCCGACACCTGATATAGGCTGAACTGCGCGTGCGCCGCTGGCGCCAGCAGGCTCAGCAGCAGCGCCGCGGCGCGCCAACACCTCATGGTTTGCCCACCGTGATGCTGGGCGGCCCGATGGTAAGAACGGTCGTGCTTTCCGCCGCCGGCGACGGACGCACCAGCGCCATGGCGCCTCCCGCCGCCCCTGCGCCCGCCACCACTGCCGCGGCTACGATCAGCCACTTTTTTCGACGATGCACGCCGACTTTCGCCGCCGCCGCGGCGCCCGGGCTCGTCCCCGCAATGTACTGGAATGAGACCGTGCCCGCCCGCGCCTGCTCCTTCGAGGCCACGATGCGGATTTCGAACCGTCCCGCCACGCGGTTGAACTCAATCGAGTGCACGGCGGCCCGGCCGCGGTCGTCGGTGACCGCTACCTCGGTGCGCAGTCCATTGACGAAGGTGCCGCTCGGCCCTTGTTCCGGCAGGTGGAAGCTCACCGCGGCTCCCTCCACGGGGCGGCCGGTTTCGTCGGTCACCACCACCGCGATGCCGCGGGAATCCCGCGCGCCCGCGGCGTGCACCGCTCCTTCCCCGCCACTCACCTGGATCTGTAGGATGGCTACCTGCGCGACCGCCGGTTGGCATATCGCAATCAACAGCGCCGCCAGCGCGACAAGCCGTAAGAAAATCGCACCCGCGGATTTCGCTCGGGACCAGGTAGGACAGACCATCGCCTTTCGTGGTCTGTCATCGCTCGCCCAATCACGCCGCCTTGACAGACGACAAAAATCGATCGTCTGTCCTACCTGTGAGTTTTTCCCCGGCTCAGTGCGCTGCCGGCTCCGCTCGAAGCCAGCGCCGGCGAGTGGTCTCGCGGCACCATCGAATCCCGCAATCAGGGAACTAGACACTTCGCTTACCCGTGTCTAGATTGTGCTTCGGTCAGTCCGCTTTTCTCAGCAGAATGACGGTGACGTTGTCGGGGCCTCCCGCCGCTTTGGCGGCTTCGATCAATTGGCCGCAGACCTCTTCCAGTGGCGCGCCGTTCCGCCCGGCTTCGAGGATCCGCTGTAACTCGCCCGCATCCACCACCCCATGCAGGCCGTCGCTGCACATCAAAACCAACGATCCGGTTTCGAGCGCCACCGAGTAACAGTTGACCGTGAGCGGCCCGCTCGCCCCAATCGCCATCGTCAGCACGTGACGCATCGGATGGTTGCGCAGGGTCGTTTCGTCCAGGCCCAGCGGCCGGCCCACTTCGTTGACCCAGGTCTGGTCGTCGGTGACGGCGTCGAGACCGCGCGCGTCCAGCGTGTATGCCCGGCTGTCGCCCACGCTGGCGATGTCCAGCCCGGCCGGGTTTTCCAGCGCCGCCACCAGCGTGGTGCCCATCCCTTCCAGGCTGCTATCGCTCCGGCCCGCCTCGAGCACCCGCTGGTTGGCCTCTTCCATCGCGCGCAGCAACGCCTGCGAATCGCGGAACACGGCCGACCGCACCATCTCCACCACCGTCTCCACCGCCAGCCGCGATGCCCGTTCGCCCGCCTTCGCCCCGCCCATTCCATCCGCCAGAACGTAGAGGCCCAGTTCCGCCTCCACCTGGCAGTAATCCTCGTTGTTCCCGCGGACGCATCCGAGGTCCGATTTGGCGCACACTTCCAACATGGGCAGTTTTTCCCGGCCGCAGCCAGCAATCGATCATTGTATCCAAACCTAACCGCGCAGCGGTAAAATACCTAAGGGTAGGGCAAGACCAGCTTGCCAACGCCCGCTTGCGGGCGCGTTTTTTTCGCCGCTGTCGGGCGCCCTTCGTAAGCCGTTCCCTCCGCGGATTTATTGATGCTCCTCAAGCGCCTGCGCCTTACGCTCGAAATGATCAAGTTCGAGCATTCCGTCTTCGCTCTGCCGTTCGCGCTCACCGGCGCCTTGCTGGCCTTCCGCCAACAGGGATTTCACGCGCGCTCGGGCGCCGTGAAGCTGGCCTGGATCGTGGTGGCCATGGTAGCCGCGCGCTCCGCCGCCATGGCCTTCAACCGCCTGGTGGATGCCGATCTGGACGCCCGCAACCCGCGCACCCGCATGCGCCATCTGCCCGCCGGCCTGCTCTCTCGCGGTTTCGCCTGGGGATTCGTCGCCGTTTCCGCCGCCGTCTTCCTGTTCGCCGCCGGGCGCCTCAACCCGCTCTGCCTGCGCCTGGCGCCGCTCGCCCTGGGTGTCGTCTTCTGCTATTCCTTCACCAAGCGCTTCACTTCCTTTTCCCACCTCGTGCTCGGCTTCTCGCTCGGCATCGCTCCCGCCGCCGCCTGGATCGCCGTGGCCGGCTCGCTCGATCCGCGCATTCTCTGGCTCACCGCCGCCGTCACTTTCTGGACCGCCGGCTTCGACGTCATCTACGCCTGCCAGGATTACGAATTCGATTGCGCCGAAGCGCTGGCGAGCGTTCCCCGTCTTCTTGGCATCTCCGGCGCGCTCTGGGTCTCCCGCTTCCTGCACCTGCTGATGATCGTCTGCCTGCTCGCTCTGGTCCACTCGCTCTCGCTCGGCTTCCTGGCGCTGGCCGGAGTCGGCGCCGTCGCGGCCTTGCTGATTTACGAGCACAGCCTTGTTCACGCTCACGATCTGTCGCGCGTCGACGCCGCCTTCTTCACCATGAACGGCTGGGTGAGCGTGTTATTCTTTATATTCTGGGCCGCCGATATTTTCCTCCGTCATTCGGGTGTTTGATCACATGCAAGTCCTCTTTGAAGACCCGCATCTTAACCCGATTCGACAGAAGGTCGAAGCCGGCGAGCGGCTGTCTTTCGAGGACGGCGTCACTCTCTATCGCACCCACGACATCCTAGCCGTAGGCTACCTGGCTAACCTGGTCCGCGAGCGCCTGCACGGCAATACCACCTATTTCAACGTCAACCGCCATATCAATCCCACCGATGTCTGCGTCGCCAGTTGCCGCCTCTGCGCCTTCGGCAAGCGCGTGCGCGATCCCAAAGCCTACACCATGTCGATCGAAGAGGTCTGGCAGCGCGCGGGCGAAGGTTACACCGAAGCGGTCACCGAGTTCCACATCGTGGGTGGTCTGCATCCCGAGCTGACCCTCGATTGGTATTGCGAGATGCTGCGCGGCCTCAAGACGCGCTTCCCCCACGTCCATCTGAAAGCGTTCACCATGGTCGAGATCGCATATCTGGCGCGCCGCACGAAGATCGGCGTCCGCGAAACCCTGGAGCGCCTGCGCGATGCCGGCATGGATTCGCTGCCCGGCGGCGGCGCCGAAATCTTCGCGCCAGCCGTCCGACGCATCATTTGCGATCACAAGATCGATGGCGACGATTGGATCGAAACCGCGCGCGCCGCGCACCAGCTCGGCCTGCGCTCCAATTGCACCATGCTCTACGGCCACATTGAGAACGACGCGGACCGCGTCGATCACCTGGTCAAGCTGCGCGCCTTGCAGGATGAAACCGGCGGCTTCGTCACCTTCATCCCGCTGGCCTTCCATCCCGACAATACGCCGCTCCAGCACATCGGTAAGACCACCGGCTTCGCCGACATCCGCAACATCGCGGTGGCGCGCCTGATGCTCGACAACATCCCCCACATCAAGGCCTATTGGGTGATGATGACTCCGCGCATGGCGCAGATCGCGCTCCGCTTCGGCGCCGACGATATTGATGGCACCATCGTCGAAGAGCGCATCTATCACGACGCCGGCGCCACCACCAGCCAGGGCCTGCGCCGCGCCGAGCTATTGCAACTCATCCGCAAAGCCGGCCGCACCCCCGTCGAACGCGACACCCTCTACCGCCCCGTCCAGCGCACCGAAACCGCCTTCACCGTCCTGGTCTAGGTGGGGCATGCTTTAGCTTGCCAACCGGGCGAAGCCCGGTTGCGCTCTTTCGTAGGGGCGGGCATGCCCGGCCCGCGCCCGCCTCAACCCCCAGTCACACCCCATCTTCCCCACTAACTCAATCACTTAGCCCTTGAACCCCTTGACGCACCCTTTATCCTTGAATTGGGACTGTGGCGCCAGGCACCGCTGCTAGTCCGTACTTGCTGGCCAGCAAGCGTTGCACTCAAGTGGTACTGAACTTCCGGCGCCCCTTAAAGGCATGCGGGGTCCCCTACGGGCAGGACTCTCGACGGAAGACTTTGGATTCCGGAATCTATAACCGCCGGCGGAAAACGGATAGCTATCGTTGCCGCCCGCCGGATAACAGAGAGTAAGGAACGAATCGACATCGATATGCTCGCCATCAAAGCGGGCCAATACATCGAAGTTTCTACTCAAATCATCGGGTGGCCGATACGCACGGCGATAAGTCCGACAGCCCGGCCACCCGCAACGCACTTATCTATCTTGCCCACTCTTCAATCCCGTAGTGTGCCGAGGCTCTGTCCTGCCGGTACCGGAGAGCAGTGCCCCATCGCTCGCGGTCAGTCTCCGCCGCTATCCGGCTGCGCGCGCTCGATCGAAGCAGGCTCCAGCTTGCCGTTGAAGTCCCGCCTGCTCGCCGGGGGATGGGCGCCGTGCCACCGCGTCAGCGAGTCCTTGACCACGCGATAGATCGCGCCTCGGTTCCGGGCGGCCAGCTTCAGCCAGCCCCACGCGCCTTTTTGCGGGAAGTAAATTCCGCGGAAGAATAACCGTGACATCAGGTGGCTGATTTTATAGGCAGCCGGCTCGTCTGCGATGGACTCGATGGCGCCTTCGATTGCCGCCGGGCTGTAAGAGTTCTTCCAGGCGTACGAAACTTCTTCCTGCACCTCCGGTATCGTGATCTTCAGAGGCGTGTGCGCCATCCGGAATGGCGCGAACTCGAGCCAGTGTTTCGGCCGTGTCAGCCGTCCTTCCTTCAGCAGCCGGTCATACAAAGGAGTAGCCGGAAATGGAGTGATCTGTCCAAAGACCGGCAGCCCCGGCGGCCATTGCCGAATCTCCGCGAGCGTGCGCTCGGCCACGCCGGGAGTATCGTTATCCAATCCAAAGATAAACGAAGTGATCGCGTAGACGTGGCGCTTGGCCAGTGCCTCCAGCACGCGCGCGTAATCCGCCGGCTTATTGAAGCTCTTGTTCACGCTGGCCAGATTAGCGGGATCGAGTGACTCCATCCCGATGAAAATCCATTTCCCGCCCGAAGCGCCGATCAAATCGAGCAGCTCTTCGTCCTTCAGTAAGTTCGCGCTGATTTGCCCCACCCACGACAGTTGGGCGCCGGCCGCAATCACATCGCGCAAGAGTGACTTGGTCCGCTTGACGTTGATCGCGAAGTTATCATCGACGAAGAACACCGCGGCCTTGCCCCTGCTGCTGCTGGCGCGCTCCTTGATCTTCAGCATCTCCTCGACGATGCTCCGGTTGGACCGGAACCGGATCGAGTCGCCAAAGAAACCCGTGACCGTGCAGAATTCGCATCCATAAGGGCAGCCGCGTCCGGATTCAATCGGGATAATGTGAAATGTCTCCCACTCGAACCCGAAGTGCCGCATGATGGGACGGAAGAAGCCCGGAATCCGGTTGAATTGCCGCAGGTCGATTGAGTCCCAGGGAATCATCGGGTAATCGGCCAAATTCGGCTTGCGTTCCTGCCCGAACGCGTCTACCGGAGAGTAGATCTCCTTGAGCTCGCCGCGCGCCGCATCCTCCACGATTCGCGGCCAGGTTTCATCCGCTTCACCCAAAGCCAGCGCGTCTGCATGACGCGGTCCGCCGTCCCGCCCGAGAGCTTCATCCGGAACTTCCGTTACATGTGGTCCGCCCATCACCACCGGAATGCCGGCCGCGCGGATCGCATCCGCTACCCGATACGCCTTGGCGATCATACGAGTCATGGCGCCGATTCCGACCAGTCCGATTCGCCGGTCCAGCACGAACTGAACCAGCTCGGCGTCGCTCATCGGCTGCGTGTTGCCATCGATCAGAACCACTTCATGCCCGCTGGGCGTAAGCGCCTGCAGCAGAAACATCCAAAGGTGGGGCATGAAGTTCTGCGTGACACCGTTGTCGGGGTTATAGAGCAGGATTCGCAATTTACTTGCCTGTTCCAACTTCACGTCGGAAGCTAGTGTTACCTTTCTCCGGCAAGTAATCCGCGCGTGCAGGCGGATGAGAGTTCCGTGTCGGTGCAGCCATCTTATCACCAATTGCCGCGCTACTATGTTCAGTAGTGTACATTCTGGGCATCGAATCTTCCTGCGATGAAACCGCCGCGGCCGTGGTCGAGAACGGCGAAACGGTGCTGTCATCGGTGGTGGCGTCGCAGATGGACACCCACGGCAAGTATGGCGGCGTAGTGCCGGAACTGGCTTCGCGCGAGCACTTGCGCGCCATCGTTCCCGTGGTGCGTGAAGCGCTGGAGCGGGCCGCGGTTTCGTTGAGCGGCCTGGACGCCATTGCCGCCACCTCGGGGCCCGGCCTGGTGGGATCCCTGCTGGTGGGCCTCACCTATGCCAAATCGCTGGCCTTCGCCCGCGGCCTGCCGCTGATCGCGGTCAACCATATTGAAGGCCACATCCACGCCGTGATTCTGGAATCGCGCCGCGCCGGCACGCCGGTGGAATTGCCCGCGCTGGCGCTGGTGGCGAGCGGCGGCCACACCCACCTGTTTCGCGTGGATGAGAACTTCGGGTACGCCTTGCTCGGTAAGACCCGAGACGATGCCGCCGGCGAAGCCTACGATAAGGTCGCCAAGTTGCTCGGCTTCCCCTATCCCGGAGGCCCCATCATCGACTGCCTGGCGCCTCACGGCAATCCGCTGGCGGTGCGTTTCACCTTCGCCAAGATGAAAGGCAACGCGCTCGATTTCAGTTTCAGCGGCCTCAAAACCGCAGTGCTGCGCTGGGTGGAAGCGCGCGATCTGGCCGCCGCCATCGCCGCCCGCCGCGCTCTGGCGCGCGCCGAACCGCACGCTTCGCTGGAACAGTGGCTGGCCGTCACGCAGCCGGAGACGCTGGATCTGCTCGCGTCATTCCAGCACGCCGTCATCAATGAACTGCTGACGCGCGCCGCCGCTTCGGCCGCACAGATCCACGCCCGCGCAATGATCGTTTCCGGCGGTGTCAGCGCCAACGCCGGTTTGCGCGCCGCCGCGCGCGCGGCCCATCTGCCGTATCCGGTTCACTTCCCCTCACCCGGCCTCGCCACGGATAATGCCGCCATGATCGCCGCCGCGGCCTTTCCCAAGCTGCTGCGCCGTGAGTTCGCCGGCTTCGACACCGCCGCCGACGCGAGCCTCAAGTTGGCGTAAGAGGTGCCGTAGCGCCGGCGGTCTTGCCGCCGGTGAGTTGGTCTTGTACACGCTTGACCACGACCACTCTTTGGGACCGCCGGACCGCTCCTTGACCGGGTTGTCCTCCACTCTGCAGGAGACACCGGCGGCAAAGACCGCCGGCGCTACCGGGCCGCGCACGGCTGTTATCATCAGACCGTGGATCAGCCAAGAACCGCGCGCACCTACCTGCTGGTATTGCTTTTCATCGGCCTCCGAGGATTCGGCAACCTGCTCCTGGCATTTGGGACGAAGCACCTGCCGGCGGTGCTCGGGGTGCATCCGGCGGCGTACTTGCAAGCAATGCTCGATCCGGCGGTAGCGGCCGGCATCGCCATGCTCATCTTCGCGTTGTTCACGCGCATGGCGCTGCTCAGCGTCGCCGATTTGAGTTTCGTGCTGCCGGTGACGGCGGTGGGCTACGTGCTGGCCGAGGTGTTGGGCAAAGTGTTTCTGCACGAAGAAGTGACGGCCATCCGCTGGCTGGCGGCGTTTCTCATCTTCGCCGGCGTGGCTGTGGTGGGATCCACCCCGCAGAACACCACCAAAGAGGCGCGCACGGAATGAAGTGGCTGCTGGTTGCGATCACGGTGGTGGCCACGGCGTTGAGCGATCTGCTGCAAAGCTACGAGTTGAAGCGGGCGGGCGAACAATCCGTCGGCGCGCGCGGCATCGCGCGCCTGGCCCGGTTGGTCGTAGAGCGGCGCTACCTGATCCTCTCCATCGTATGCCTGGCGTTTTCGTTTTTTGCGTTCATGGCGCTGGTGCAATCGCAGCCGCTGAGCTTCGCCGTGCCGGCGAGCGCGGCCAGCTTCATCCTGGAGACGATCGCCGCCAAACTTGTGCTGCACGAACAGGTCGGCCCGCGGCGCGCCGCGGGCACCCTGCTGGTGCTGGGTGGCATAGTGCTGCTGGCGCGGTGAGCACGCGATTGTCGAGCATTCCAAAATAGGCCGGTGAGCGGCGTAGAATGAGATGGGATACGGCGAGAAGAGCTGCCTTGAGACAACACTGCGATTCGTGAATGCCCAGCGCCCAGTAAGGGAGAGAGAGCCAGTTTGGAAAGGAGCTGCCATGACCATACAGATCACGAGGCCCGAAGTTGAGGAGCTGATCAATCAGCGCCTACAGAGCGGCGCGTTCAGTAACGCCGAAGATGTGATCCTACAGGCGCTCCAGTCTTCCCCACCAACGAGGCCGCTACCTGACACGCCGCCCGTGAAAGACATCGTCGAACTCTTTGCCCCATTGCAGGGCCTCAATCTGGACTTCGGACGCAACCCGTCTACCGGACGACCAGTAGACCTGTGAACGGTTATCTGCTCGACACTAACATCCCGTCGGAGTTCAGCCGGGATCGTCCGGAACCTCGCGTCGTGCAGTGGCTCAAGACACAACCCGTGACGACGCTCTTCCTAAGCGCGGTCACGATCGGTGAAATCCGCAAGGGGCTCGTGGTGCTTCCGCAAGGCCGTCGTCGCGCCGAGTTGGAGACGTGGTTTCATACGGACCTGTTGAGTTGGTTTCGTAACCGCATCCTGCCCGTCACACACTCGGTCGCCGATCGATGGGGCGTATTGGACGGTCAATGCCAGTTGAAGGGAACGCCCCTCAACACGGCAGACGGCATGATTGCCGCAACCGCCCTTGAGCATGACCTCACGGTAGTCACGCGAAACGTGAAGGATTTTGCCGGTCTTGGCGTCCCGATCTTCAACCCCTGGGACGCGGTGTGAGTCTTCAGGCAAATCGCCCGTTGATTCGGCGTGAACCGCTCCACCGAGCTATGCCCTACTCGTACCTCAGTGCTTCTACCGGGTCCAGCCGCGCCGCTTTGTTGGCGGGCCAGATGCCAAAGAAGAGGCCGGTTGCCACCGAGACCACCACGCCTGTCACGGCGGCCCAGAGCGGAACGCTGGCCGGGATGGAGGTGAATACCAGCCGGCTGATGAGCGAAATCATCCAGCCGAACAGAATGCCGGCGAGGCCGCCCAGACCGGTCAGCACGGCGGCTTCGAGCAGAAACTGGATCAGGATGTCGGTGGTCCGCGCGCCAACCGCCTTGCGGACGCCGATCTCATGCGTGCGCTCCGTCACCGATACCAGCATGATGTTCATCACGCCGATGCCGCCCACCAGCAGGCCGATGGAGCTCAGCACCGCCATCACGATAAACGTGATCGCGGTGATCTGGCGGAAATCGGCGACCATCTGCTCGGCCGTGGAGAGCGCGAAGTTATCGGGCTTGCTGTAAGGCACGCGGCGGTCGATGCGCAACACGGTGCGCACCTGGTCCAGCGCTTCCGGCAGCTTGCCATCGTAAGCCGTCGCCACAATGGCGACCTCCTTGGCGTTGGGATACATCTTGCGCATCATGCCGTATGGGACCAGCACGCGGTTATCGGTGTCGCCAAAAAAGGAAGCGGCCGGGCGCAGCATGGTGCCGACCACCAGAAACTCGTGGCCGTCCACCAGGAGGGTCTTGCCGATCGGGTCCATGTTGGCGTACAGCCCTTTTTCGATGTCGGCACCCACCACGGCCACCGGCATCCTGCGCCGGCCTTCTTCGTCGCCGAAGAAGCGGCCGAGGTGAATGTCCACTTGCCCGCCACGCGCGTAGGCTTCCTCCACGCCCATCAGGTTGACGTCGTACATGTCGTTGCCCTTGAAACGCACGTTGACGGTCTTGTTGGGGAAGATCATGGGCGAAACGTCCTCCACGGCCTTGCAGCGTTCCTTGATATCGACGGCGTTTTCGTAGGTCAGGTCCTTGCGCGTGCGTTCCTCCGGGCTCAGGTTGCCGACGCGCGGGCCCACCGGAAACTTGAAGACGATAATCGAATTCGGGCCGAAGCTGCGGAGCACATTGGAAATGGAGGTATCGAATCCGGTGAGGATGGCGCTGACGCCGATGATGGTGCCGGTGCCGATGATCACGCCCAGCACGGTGAGAAACGCGCGCAGCTTGTGCCCGCGAATGGTATCGAGCGCCAGCTTCAATCCGTTGAAGAAAGCGAGTCTCTTTACGATCACCGCTCCGCCCTCAGGGCTTCGATCGGGTCCAGCTTGGACGCTTTGCGCGCCGGATAGATGCCGAAGAACAACCCCACCACCGACGATAGTCCCACCCCAATAGCGATCGACGATGCGGGCAACGACATCGGCATCGAGGTGAAACTGCGCACCGCGACCGCAATCAGCCACGCCGTTCCGACGCCGATCAGGCCGCCCGCCCCGGCCAGCACCGCGGATTCCACCAGGTATTGATTCAGGATGTCGCGCCGCCGCGCGCCCAGCGATTTGCGAATGCCGATCTCGCGCGTACGCTCCGTCACCACCGCCAGCATGATGTTCATGATCACGATCCCGCCCACCACCATGAACACGGAAACCACGCCCACCGCCATCGCCGCGATGGTTTTGGTGAGCTGCTCCCACAGGGTCACGAAGGTCTCCGAAGCGAAGATCACGAAGTTGTCGTCCTGCGCCGGGCCCAGGTGGCGATAGGAACGCAACAGCACGCGCACCTCGTCCTGCGCCTGGACCAGGTGCTGCTGGTCCATCGCTTTGGCCACCAGCCGAATCCCGTTGCGCGCCCCGTAGGTTTTGAAATAGCTCTCGACGGGAATCATCACGAAGTTGTCCTGCGACTGGCCGAACACGCTGCCCAGCGCCTGCGCCACGCCGATTACTTCGTAAGGGTCGCCTTCAATCGAGATGGTTTTTCCCAGCGGATCCTGCCCCTCGAAGAAGCGCGTGAAAATGTCGTTGCCGATGAACGCCACCGCCATGTGCCGCCGCACTTCGTCATAGGTGATGCCGCGGCCGATTCCCACCTGCACGTTATTGATGGCCGGAATGTTGTCGGTGATGCCGTTGACGGTCACGCCCTCCACCGAGTTGCCCTTGAAGGCCACCCGCGCCTGCCGCTGCGTCATCATGCCGATATCTTTCAGCAGCGTAGCCTTCGACCGGATGAATTCGTATTCGTCCACGCGGATCTGCGGGTTGCGCTTGTCCATCTCGAAAAACTTCTTGGGATCCCACTCTCCGAACCATGCCATGCGCACGATGCGAAAACCGTCCGCTCCCATGTTGGAAACCTTGTCGGCGATGTACCGGTCCATGCCGTGAATCAGCGCCGTGACGGCGATCAGGGTGGTGGTGGCCAGAATGATTCCGAGCAGCGTGAGAAAACTGCGCAGCTTGTTCTTACGCAAGGAATCCAGAGCGATGCGGGTGGCCTCCCAAAGGGAGGCGCTCCATTGGTTCTTGCGCCTGGGCACAAAGTTAAGACGGGCGACCACCCCCGATTGTTCCGGGGGCGCAGCAGATTTATTTGCAAAATCCCGCAAACTCGACCTTGGTGGCCTTGTTACCCTAACGGCTTGCTGAAAAACACCAAAACATGATGAGCCACGGATCAACACAGATGAACACCGATTAGAAAGAATTAGCTTATTTCGGCTTATCGGTGTTCATCTGTGTTCATCCGTGGCTCCAGAATTTCTCTTCGGAGTTCTTTGAGCGGCATGCCAACTAAGAGCCGCTCGCGGTCCGCGTGAGGCATAATGGGGTGGGCGGATGAATCTTCCAAACGCGCTGACCATTCTGCGAATCTTCTTCGTGCCGTTGCTGGTGGCGGTGCTGCTGGAGGAAAACGTCGGCTTCCGGCTCGGGTCCTGGCAAGTCACCAACGAATGGCTGGCGCTGGCCATTTTCCTGTCGGCCGCCGCCACCGATCTGTTGGACGGCTATCTGGCCCGCCGCTGGAAACAGGAGACCACGATTGGCACCTTGCTCGATCCCATCGCCGATAAACTGCTGGTATCGGCGGCGCTGATTTCGCTGGTGCAAGTGCGGGTTCTGCCGGGCTGGATGGCGATTCTGGTGATCGGCCGCGAGTTCGCCGTCTCCGGCTTGCGCGCCATCGCGGCGACGGAAAGCTACACCATCAAGGCGAGCGATCTGGGAAAGACCAAAATGCTGTCGCAGGTAATCGCGATTTCCTGCCTGCTGGTCAGCACCCGCCATTCCGCGCTGCACCAGCCGGGCATCTGGATGATGTGGGGCGTGATCTTCTTCGCGCTGCTTTCCGCGGTCAGCTATTTTCGCAAGTTCTGGCGCAAAGTGGATGAGCACGTCAAGCTGCGCCGGCGCCGCGAGCTACTGCTACTGGAAAGAAAGCGCCAGCGGGAATCGCTGCGTCAGAGAGGTTCGAGGAGAGCCGGCGCTCGCGGAGCCGGTTCCGGAGCGGGTGCCTCCGGCGGCACGATCTGGAAACCGCCCGAAGTCAACTGAACGGTCCGCACCTGGCCTTCCGGCCCGGGCGGAGGGATCTGCTTGCCGTTCAGAAGAATCGTCACTCCTCCGGCATTGCCCAGCCTCAGAGTGATCTCGTTGTTGGCCGCCACGGTGCGAATTTCGTTTGGCTTGAGCTCGCCTTGGAAGATGGAATGGCCGTCCCGTTGCACCCTCACCCAAACCTGCTCTTTAGCCACTAGCTCCACTTGCACGGCCTCGGTCCCGAGGGGCGCAGTGTCCGGCACCAGCGGCTGCGGAACGCCCGGCTGGGGTGCGGGGGGTGGAGCGGCGGCCGCGGACGCCGGCGCCACGTTGCCGGCAGTGGTGGTTGCCGCGGCTGGCGGCGGCTGGACCGGAGCGGGCGGCTGCTGAACTTTCGCGGCCGGCGGCGGCGCTGCGCGGCGGGCTTCGGTTGCCCGCGAAATCCGCGGCCGCGTCGCCGCGAGTTGACGGCTCCGCTGCCACCACCCGTATACTCCCGAGCAGATCAGCATCACCACCACCACCGCAATCAGCGATGGCAAGACATTCCGCGGCCGGCCGCTGCTGAAGCGCCGCTCATCCATCCTGGGCAGCGCAATCGCGGCGTGAGGCCGCCGCAGCTCCGCCAAATGCGTCAGCTCGGGCGATCGCACGGCCTGTTCGAACTGGGCGGCCACTTCCGCCTCGTCCAGACCCAGCACGCCCGCATATTGGCGCACGAAATTCTTGGCGAAAACGCCGCCCGGCAGCTTGTCGTATTCGTCGGCCTCAATCGCCGCCAGCATGCGCGATGAGATCTTCAGTTCTTCGGAAACCTCTTGTAACTGGACCTTCCGCCGCAGCCGCTGCTGGCGCAAGGTCTCGCCGACGGACATCATAAATGAGACACCTGGTACTTACTCTTCATGATACAACGCGGTGACTTACCGGGCATCCGTTCGTAGGTACGGCGACGTATTACCGGCGGGTGACGTAGCGCCGGCGGTCTTGCCGCCGGTGTCCTTGCGAGCCACCTTGGCAGGAATGCCGGCCCGGACAAGCGCCCAGCGGCGATTGGTTCGCGGTTGGTACCATGGAAATTACTCCCGACAATGGATGATCCGCAGAGCGTAGACCTCAAGCAAACCGTCAATTTGCCGAAGACGGCCTTCTCGATGAAGGCCAACCTGCCGCAGACCGAGCCGAAGACGCTGGCGCGGTGGGAGAAGGAGCGGCTGTATCACCAGATTCGCGGCATCGCAGCCGGCCGGCCGCGCTACATTCTGCACGACGGGCCGCCGTATGCCAACGGGCGCATTCACCTGGGCACGGCGTTCAACAAAATCCTGAAGGACTTCATCGTGAAGTCGAAGACCATGGCGGGCTTCGACGCGCCTTACGTGCCGGGTTGGGATTGCCACGGGCTGCCCATCGAAATCAAGGTGGATAGCGAACTGGGCGCGAAGAAAGCGCAGATGTCGCCGGTGGAGATCCGCCGCGCGTGCCGCCAGTATGCGCAGAAGTACGTCGATTTGCAGCGCACCGATTTCAAACGGCTGGGCGTGCTGGGGCAATGGGACGACCCGTACCTGACGATGAGCGCGCAGTATCAATCGGTGATCGCAGGCGCGTTCGTGGATTTTCTGGAGAAGGGCTACGTATACAAAGGGCTCAAGCCGGTTCATTGGTGCATCAAGGATCGCACTGCGCTGGCCGAAGCCGAAGTGGAATACGAGAACGACACCAGCCCGTCGATCTGGGTGCGCTTCCGGCTGATGTCGGACGCGGCGGCAATCGATCCGGCGCTCGCCGGGCGCGCTGTCTACGGGCTGATCTGGACCACCACGCCGTGGACCATGCCGGCCAACGTGGCGATCGCGTTCAACCCGAAGTTCGAATACGTCGCGGCGGAAGTGGGCGACGCGGTGTACATCGTAGCCGGGGATTTATTGCAGGTCACGGCGGAAAAATGCGGCTGGACGGAGCCGCGCGTGGTGGCGAAGTTCGCCGGCGCGAAGCTGGACCGCGCGGTATTCCGCCATCCGTTTCTGGAACGCGATTCGCTGGGGCTGCTGGCCGATCACGTGACGCTCGAACAAGGCACCGGCGCGGTCCACACGGCGCCGGGACACGGCCAGGAAGACTACGTGAGCGCGCGGCAGTACGGCATCGAAGTCTACTGCCCGGTGGACGCGGCGGGACGGTTTTTTCACGCCACGGGAGCGGCCGGGCGCCTGCCGGAGGAACTGATCGGCAAGACGGTGTGGGAAGCCAACCCGCTGGTGATCGAAATACTGAAGGCGCACGGCGCGCTGCTGGCGATGGAGAAGCTGGCGCACTCGTATCCGCACTGCTGGCGGTGCCACAGACCGGTGATTTTCCGCGCCACCGAGCAGTGGTTCATCGGCATGGAGCGCAACGATTTCCGCGAGCACGCGCTGGAGGCGGTGCGGCACACACGCTGGATTCCGGAATGGGGCCAGGAACGCATCTCGAACATGATCGCCTCGCGGCCCGACTGGTGCATCTCGCGGCAGCGCGTATGGGGTGTGCCGATTATCGTATTTTATTGCGAAGGCTGCCGCGAGCCGCTGACCGACCGCAAAATTCTGGACGGCATCGTACTACTGTTTCGCGAGCACACGGCCGATATCTGGTATGAGCGCACGGCGGCCGAGCTACTGCCGGCGGGCACCCGGTGCGGCAAGTGCGGCGGAAAGGAGTTCAACAAGGAAAACGACATTCTGGACGTGTGGTTCGATTCCGGTTCGAGCCACCTGGCGGTGCTGAACCAGCGCTTCGGCCTGGAATGGCCCGCCGATATGTACATCGAGGGCGGCGACCAATACCGCGGATGGTTCCAAAGTTCGCTGCTGGTGGGGACGGGGCTGAAAGGCGGGGCGCCGTTTCGGGCCTCGGCGCTGAGCGGATGGGTGCTCGATGGCGAAGGCCGCGCGATGCACAAATCGCTGGGCAACGCGATCGAGCCGGAAGAGGTGATTAAGCACCACGGGGCGGAAATTCTGCGGCTGTGGTCGGCATCGGTCGAATTCAGCGAAGACGTGCGCCTGTCGGAGACGATTCTCACAAGGCTTGTGGATGCCTACCGCAAGCTGCGCAACACGTTCCGCTACCTGCTCGGGAACCTGCACGATTTCGATGCGCGGAAAGACGCGACGCCAGCGGACCAGTTCCAGGAGATCGACCAATGGATCCTGGTGAAGGCCGCGGACCTCGTGAAGAACTGCCGCGACTGGTATAACAACTACGAGTTTCACAAGGTCTTCCACAACGTTTACGCTTTTGCCACCGTGGATTTGAGCTCGGTGTACCTGGATGTATTGAAGGATCGGCTGTACTGCTCGGCGCCCGGCTGGCCGGCGCGACGCAGCGCGCAGACCGCGCTTTATCGGCTGCTGGACGCGCTGGTGCGGCTGCTGGCGCCGATCATGAGCTTCACCACGGAAGAAGTGTGGACGCATATGGGACGGTCGGCGAGCGTTCACATGGCGCTCTTCCCCGAGCCGGGCGAACTGACGGCGGGGCTAGGCGAAGGGGCATCCGCATGCCACGACAACTGGGAACGGCTGATGTTTGTGCGCGGCGATGTGTTGAAGTACCTGGAGGCGGCGCGCAACGAAAAGCTGATCGGGGCGCCGCTGGAAGCGCGCATCATGCTGACTGCGAGCGGGGAAAACGCAACGCTCGTGGATCGATACGCGGCGGAACTGCCGGCTCTCTTCATTGTGTCCCAAGTGGAAGTGAAGCGCGCCGACGCGGAAGGCGTTTGGAACGTGACGGTGGAGCGCGCGGCAGGACAGAAATGCGAGCGCTGCTGGCGGTACACCACCGACACCGGCGCCGATAGCCGCTACCCGACGGTGTGCGGCCGGTGCGCGCTAGCGGTCGATGAGATGCTGCATGGCTGAAGCCCGCTTCAAGGCGTACGCGGCGGCTGCGGCAGTATTCGGACTCGACCGAGTGACCAAGGTGATCATCGAGCAGCGGGTTTCCGAGAGCGCCAGCTACCGCGTCATCCCGGGCTTCTTCGACATCGTGCATTCGGAAAACCGCGGCGTGGCGTTCGGCATCTTCAACGATTCCGCCTCCGAATGGCGGAGCCTCGCGCTGATTGTGGTGGCCGTGGTCGCGGTGATCTTCATCGGCGCTTACATGTGGCGTGCACAGCATATCGACGCGGCGACGCTGTGGGGGCTGGCGCTGATTCTGGGCGGCGCGGCGGGCAATGCCTTCGACCGCATCGTGTCGGGACGCGTGACCGACTTCCTGGAATTCTACCTTGGCGCTTACCATTGGCCCACCTTCAACGTGGCGGATTCGGGCGTAGTGATCGGCAGCGGACTGCTGATCTTGGATATGCTTCTCTCGAAGCGACAGGCGGCGAATGTACCCTGAACTGTTTCACATCTCGTTTCTGCACACCTATGGCGTGCTGGTGGCGCTCGGCTTTCTGGCCGGATTGTGGATGGCCGGACGGCTAGGCGTGCGCGCCGGGCTGAACGCGGAACACATCACCAACCTGGGCCTGTATTGCGCGCTGGCGGCGCTGGCCGGGGCGAAGCTGATGATGCTGGTGGTGGATGCGGGCTACTACTGGGAGCACCCGCGCCGCATCCTTTCGCTCGAAACATTGCAGGCGGGCGGCGTTTTTTACGGCGGATTGCTGGGCGCGCTGGCGGTGGCGGCGTGGTACTTGCGCAAGACGCGGTTGTCCGCGCTGGTGGTGGCGGATGCGTTCGCGCCAGCCATCGCTCTGGGGCACGCCATCGGACGGATCGGCTGCTTTGCCGCCGGCTGTTGCTGGGGCACCGAGTGCCACCTGCCGTGGGCCGTCACCTTCACCAGCATGGCCGCCAGCCAGCTTGTGGGTGTGCCGCTGGGGTTGCCGCTGCACCCGACGCAGCTCTACGAATCGGCGGCGGAATTCGCCATTTTCGGCATTCTGTACTGGCGCTTCGGCCGGCCGCACGGGCGCGGCGATATCATCAGTTTGTATTTGATGCTCTACGGCGCAGCCCGTTTCCTGGTAGAGTTCTTCCGTTACCACGAACAAGGCAACCTGTGGGGCACGCCGCTCGACGCGTCGCAGTGGATTTCGCTGGTCCTGTTTGCGGTTGGCGCCGCGCACTTCGCGGTGGGGAAGCGACGGGCGAAGCGAGCCGCCGGCGCGCGGAGATGAACGTGGCGCGGGCAGTCTTGCCTGCAGCGTCGCCAGTCGTGGCGACGTTTCTTCGCGACGACAGCGTATCGCGCGCGCACAAGAAATGTCGAGACGACTCTCGACACAGCAGGCAGGACTGCCCGCGCCACGTCGGCAGAGTGATTGTGAGGGATGCGGTTTCTGAGGTACTGCGCCGCGCCTTCTCGCTAAGCCGATAGGAGCCGCCGATGACCATCGTCAATCAGGGTCTTAGCCCGGCCGACTTGGTCGAACTGGTCCTGGTCGCGCTGCTGCTGCTGGGCGTGCTGATTTGGCACCCGTGGTTGGCGCCGCTGGCGCGGCGGTTCGAAACGCGCACCGGGTGGGTGATGGTTTTCTTGGCGGCGCTGCCGGTGGTGCTGCGGCTGGCGCTGTTGCCGCACCATCCGGCGCCGGCGCCCGACCTCTACGACGAATTCAGCCATCTGCTGGCGGCGGACACGCTACGGCATTTCCGGCTGGCCAATCCGCCGCACGCGCTGCCGCAATTCTTCGAAACGTTTTTCGTCTTGCAGCGGCCAACGTACGCCTCGATTTATCCGCCTGGGCAGGGGCTGGCTCTGGCCATCGGGTGGACGCTGTTCGGCCATCCCTGGGCCGGCGTGCTGGCGGCCACGGCGGCCTTCTGCGGCCTTTGCTATTGGATGCTGCGCGGCTGGGTGAGCCCGCGGTGGGCGCTGGCGGGAGGCCTGCTGGCGGTGATCGAATTCGGACCGCTGAATCAGTGGATGAACGAATACTGGGGCGGGGAATGGATCGCAGCCTCAGGCTGCCTGGTGTTCGGCGCGCTGCCGCGGTTGCGAGCCGCGCCGCGGCGGCGCGATGCGCTCCTGCTGGGGCTGGGCCTGGCGATGCACTTGATCACGCGGCCGTACGAATCCATCTTCCTGTTCCTGGCGGTGGCGCTGTTTTGGGTGCCCTGGCGGCCGGCGGAACTGAAGGCGGCGGCCAGGTTCCTGCCGGAAGTGGCGCTGGTTCTGCTGGCCGCCGTGGCGCTGCTAGCGGTCCAAAACAAGCAAGTCACGGGAAGTTTCGCCACCATGCCGGAGGCGCTGAGCCAGTACCAATACGGCGTGCCCGCGGCGCTTACGTTCCAGGCCAAGGTTACGCCGCACGTGCCGCTGACCGAGCAGCAACTGATGGATTACAAGATGCAGCGGTCGTTTCTGGGCGAACGCACGGAAACGGTGGGGTCGTTTCTGCTGCGCCTGGAATATCGCGTGCGCTATTACCGGTTCTTCTTTCTGGCGCCGCTTTACCTGGCGCTGGGGGCGTTTCTGTTTGCGCTCGGCGAGCGCCGCTTCCGTTGGGTGGCGCTGACGCTGGCGTTGTTCGCCCTGGGAACGAATTTCTTTCCCGCGTTTCAACTGCATTACGTGGCCGCGGTCACCTGCCTGTTTGTGCTGGTTTCGGTGGTTGGCCTGGAGCGCATCGCGCGCCGGTGGCCGGAAGCGGCGCGCCTGGTGGCACTGTTATGCGCGGCGCAGTTCGTGTTCTGGTACGGCCTGCACGCGTTCTTCGACACGGCGGAATGGTCGGCGGCGGTGCGCCGCTATGAGACCTGGGACTCGATCAATCACGGCAATCCGGAGCGCCGCATTTTCGTCAACCGGCAGCTCGACGGCGTGCCCGGGAAAGTGCTGGTGTTCGTGCGCTACTCGCCGCGGCACATCTTCCAGGACGAGTGGGTGTACAACCGGGCGGCAATCGACGACGCGCGGATCGTGTGGGCGCGCGACCTGGGAGATGCGGAGAACCGGCAACTGCTGCGCTATTACGCGGACCGCACGGCGCTGGTACTGGAGCCGGATGCGCAGCCGCCCAGCCTGGCGGCGTATCGGCCGCCGGCGCCATAGCCACAGGGCGGCGGCGCGCCCGGCCCTGGCGACGCCCGCATCGATCCAACCAGATAAGACGATAAAGGGGGCCGAAATTCTTTACAGAGGGGGTACCAGGACGGGCCGGGTACTCCAGGCACTTTAATACCAGCGGTCTGACTCGTACTCTTATAGGCGGATGACCCAAACATCGTCACTGGTAGTCGTCGGCCTCGTGTTGCTGGCGGCCTGCGCGGCGATCGCCCAGACTGTCCGCGCGTTCGCGCGCGCCCGCATCAAGCGGCAGCGCAGGCTGTCGCGCCTGGCTTCCGTCGTCATAGGGCTGCCGGCTTCGCCGAACGACCAGATCTCTCAATCCTGAAATCCGAAGCTACGTCACTGGTTTAGACGACCAAGAGAGGCTCTCACTTTCCGCGCGCAGGCCGGCCCCCGGCTTATCCGCCGTCCTCCCGCCGGATTGACGACTTGTCCAATTCCGTCACCGACACCTCGCGTGTCACGCAGCCGCCAAGGCCACTTTGGCTGCGTGGCCCTCGTTGAGGCTGCCCTCGGAACCGGCGAAGCGGACTGCCAGCACGGTTTGATCGGCGGGCTGGCCGGCGCCTTCGCCGTAACGTCCGACGGTGTCCAGGATGCGTTCCACCAGAATCCGCGGCGGGTTGTCCGGGGAGTCCCGCAGCGCCTCGATCACGCCCGCTTCGCCCAGGACGCGACCGGCACGGTCCACGGCGTCCGCGACACCGCCAGTGAACGCAATCAGCACGTCGCCGGGGCTCAGGCCGACGCTGCGCTGCCGGTACACCGTCCTGCTGGTAAGCCCGAGCACGGTTCCGGTAGGTTCCAGACGGTGGGCGCTAAAATGGGTGGCGCGGAACAGAAGCGCCGACTCATGGCCCGCGCTCAGGTAGCGTAACACGCGCCGCAGCGGGTCGATGCAGGCACAGAAGAGCGTCGTGAGCGAACCATCCGAAGCGACGTCGCACAGCGGCCGGTTGAGCCGGGAGGCCGCTGCGGCAAGTGAATCAGGACCGCTGGCAGCAACTCCAGGGAAGTGCGCCTGAACAGCGGTCATCATGGCGCGGGGCGACATACCGGGCCCAGGTGTTTCCCCAATGGAAGCGAGCAGCCGGCGGCCATCGAGCGGGATGAATTTGAAGAAGTCGCCGGTCGAGTTGTTGGCGGACCGGCACGCGCCGTAGTAGTCCAGGCCGGGAATCGACCGGCTGTCCGTCCCCGGCGCAGGCTCGAAAGCGAGAGCCGGGTTTTCGGCCGTTGGCGGAGCAAAGAATGGGACACAAGCAGACTGCCGATTTGGAGTGCTCATATCTATATTGACGTGCGAAGCGGTGCGAGCGTCGAGGCCGCAACCTGAAGATTGTGTGAAGATTCACTGTCGTTTGTGAGCTTGTGCACCGTGCCTTGCGCATACAGTGTGCGCGTACAGGAGTGGCATCCGCGCGGCCCGGCTCCCTTGTGTGGCGATCCGATTCCGTTGCGGCTTCAGAAATGCTTGTGTAAATCCTCGAACCGGTCGACCACCAAGAGCCGGCCGTCAGCTTCGGCGATCTCCTGCTTCTCCAGAACCCAGGTGTGAGCGTGAGGAACGAAGACCGCATGCAAGCCAGCGGCCAGGGCCGGGTTGATGTCGGACTTAGGGCTGTTGCCGATCATCCAGGTGCGCGCCGGGTCCATGCCACGCTCAGCCACCAGGCGGCGGTATGCGGCGGCGTCCTTTTCCTTGACGATGGCGGTGTGCCGAAAGTACTCTCCCAGGCCGGAGCGGCCGATCTTCAGCGTCTGTTCGTCGGGATGACCCTTGGTGAATAGCGTCAGGTCGTGCCGGGCCGCCAGGTAGGCGAGCGTTTCGGGAACTCCGGCGATGGTCTCCATCGGGCATTCGAGGATGCGCTCGGCGAAGCCCATTACGGTCTCGAGATCCTCCGGCCGCACGTCGCGCTCGGCCAGCCGCTCGTAGGTCTGGCGCAGATTGCGGCCGAAATTGAGCGTACCGTAGCCGTGAACGCGGGCGTTGGCTTCTTCGATGGCGTCGAGCACGGCGCGAATTTCGGGCGCCGCGAGCGTCGAGTGATCGAGGAACTCGACGAACTCGTCGAAGGCGCGCTCGAAATAGATGTTGTTCTCCCACAGCGTATCGTCGGCGTCGATGATGAGAAATTGGGGCGTCATTTTTGTTCGGATCGCGGCGCCAGGCGGAAAGGGACTTCGAAAACCGCGTCCACGTCCACCGGTATGCCGGCGCGTTTGGCTGGCTGGAATTGCCACTTGGCCAACGCCTCGGCGGCGCTGCGGTCGAGGCGCTGATCGATCCCGCGGATAATCTCGATCGCATCCACCTGTCCGTCTTTGCGGATCACCGCGAACAGGCGCACGGTTCCTTCCACGCGGTCAGAGACGGTATCGCGATAGTACTTGGGGTCGACCTTGCGCAGCGGAACGGGCGATTGCATATCGGCCGGCGGCGCTCCCGTCAGCGGGCGGCGTTCGGCGAACCACACCAGCCAGCTTCCCGAGAAGCTGGTGACGTTGGGCATCTGGATGGAGATGGCATAGACGGCGCGGCCTTCGAGACGCGGATCGGGCGCCTTGACGATGCGGGCGGATCCGGTGGCGGCGGGCGGCTGGGCGCTGGCCTGTCCGGCCAGCATCTCCGCCACGATTCTTTCGCGGGTTAAGGGGCGAAGCACGGCGAGGATAGCCGCGTTGGCGTCCGCAGCGCCCCCATGCGCGATCAGATTGGGCACCACAACTGCCGCACCGGCCGGAGCCGCGGCGCCGCCTTCCGGCTTCGGGCGTGGGCCGGCGGAGAAGGCGGCCTCATGCGAGCCAGGCGGTTTGGGAATCTCGGGAGTGTCGATCGGATTGAGACCCACAATGGCCAGCGTGGACTGCGGCGATGGTGGCATCACGACCGCGGAGGTATCGGCAGCCAGCGCCGGCTCGGCGGCGGGCTTCGCCTTTTTCTCCGGCGGCGCGCTAAAGCCGCGCGCAATGCGCGGCATGTCCGCCGTTGGCGCGGGCACCGCTACTACCGGCGCGGCCGGCAGCGCAGTCAGGGCCGGCTGGGATTTGCGCTCGACCGGTGGGATGAAGGGCAGCGGGCGCGGGCGCGGCGCCGCCAGGCGAAGCGCCAACTCGCGCGGCGAGACGGGGTCAGGGATTAGCGGTGCGGCCGGCAACGGGCCACTCTCGGGCTGGCGCGCACGGTCCGGCGGCGGCGCGAATGGACGGACGGGCTTAGGCGGTGCGACGGCGAGCAGATTGGGCAGCTCGCGAGGCTGGGCCAGCGGAATCTCCGGGGCGGGAACGCGGATCAGTTGCGGCGGGCGCGGCAGTTCGATTTGCCCCGCCACAATCTGCTGCTGGAACCGGCGAATCGCGCGGGGCGGTTTCGGGTCCATCGCTTCGGCCGGCCTTACCTCGGGCAGTTTCTTGCGCAGGTTGTACCAGATGATGTGCGACTCGTAGGGGCGGATCTCGTGATTGTACACGGGGCGCGGGTCTGCGCGCGGCGCAAGCGGGCTGAGCACCACCGCCAGCAACGCCGCCAGGTGCAATAGCCCCGAAGCCGCGAACGCCGGTGAGCGGCGACGTGCCCCGTCGCGGCGGATCAGCATCCTCACCCTACAACTCCCTGCGTTTGCCGCCGAACCCGTTGGTCGGCGCGACCCCCTGCACGCGCTCAATGGCGCGCTGCCGCGGAATATAATCCGCCAGATATTGGTTGAGCTGTTTGAGCCGGGAAGCCTCCGACCGCTGCCGCAGCAGCGCACTGAGAAAATCGAGGTCGGGCAGGATCTGCGCCAGTTGAAAACTGAGCTGCGGGTCCGCCAGGTCGGGCTCGCCGCGGGGGCGTGCGCTGCCCAGTTCTTTCAGCGAGCGGAAATGGCGCAGCACCTGCTTGCGGATTTCGGGTTCCGGCTGCGCTTGATCCTCATCGTCGAAGTAGTGGACCTCGGCCCGCAGATAATCCAGCTCTTCATCGAGTGATACGATTTCGAATCGCCTGAGGCCGCGCGTCAGAATATCCATGCGCCCGTCGGGATAACGATCGAGCACCTTTTCCACGGCTACGCTGCAACCGGCGTTCGCAATGCCCTGTTCCCCGGCGAGCACGATGCCAAACTCGCATCCATCGCGGATCGCTTCCCCCACCATGAGCTTGTAGCGCTCTTCGAAAATATGCAGCGGCAAACGCGTTCGCGGAAACACCACGACCTGCAACGGGAACAACGGAAGCAGCCGCGAAGGCATGGTACTATTATGGCGTTTCTGAGGTAGGGCATGCTTTAGCTTGCCCAGACCAATGGTATGAAAATAGACGGCAAAGTCGTGATCGTCACCGGCGCTTCGGCGGGCATTGGAGCGGCATGCGCCGCGGAGTTCGCGCGCGCCGGCGCGAAGCTCTCCTTGTGCGCCCGCTCGGAAGAAGGATTGCGCCGCGCCGCGGGCGATCAGGCGTTGATTACGGCCGGCGATCTGACCGAGGAAAGCGTGCGGCGGCGGGTGGTGGAGCGGACGCTGGAGCGGTTTGGCGCGATCGACATTTTGATCAACAACGCCGGCATCGGCCTCTATATTCCGTCCTGGGAAGCGCCGGAAGCGGAAGTGCGCCGCCTGATGGAACTGAACTTCTTCGCCGTGCTCGGCATGATCCGGCTGGTGACGCCGCACATGCGCGCGCGGCGGGGCGGAACCATCGTCAACGTGGGATCGATCGGCGGCAAGATCGTGCTGCCCTGGCTGACGGTGTACAGCGCGTCCAAATACGCCGTCGGCGCGCTCACCGAGGGGCTGCGCATGGAGCTGCGCCGCGACGGCATACGCACCATGCTGGTGTGCCCCGGTTACGTGCTCACCGAATTTCAGCAGCGCAGCGTGGGCGAAGTTCCGCCGCAAATGGTGAAGGGCCGGCGGTTCGCCATCACCGCCACCGAATGCGCCGCGAGTATCCGGCGCGGCGTGGAGCGCGACGCGCGCACGGTAATGACGCCGCGCGTGGGATGGCTGCTGGTGGCGCTAGCGCGGCTGCTGCCGCGCGCCGTGGAGGCGCGCATGGCGCGCATGAATGGAACGGCATGAATCTGCGGCTCAAGCAGACTCCGGGCATCTACCTGTTAGGCTTCATGGCCACCGGCAAATCCACCGTGGGACGCCACCTGGCGCACCGGCTGGGCTGGAGTTTCTTCGATCTCGACGACGAAATCGAGGCAGCCGAGAAGACGACTATCGCGCACATTTTCGATACGCGCGGCGAAGCCGAGTTCCGCCGCATCGAGAGCGAAATGCTGGCGCAGCACGTACGTTCGATTGAGCACGGGCGCGCGGCCGTGGTGGCGCTGGGCGGCGGTGCGTTCCTCAGCCCGGCCAATCGCGACCTGGCGGCCGGCAACGGCGTGAGCGTCTGGTTGGATTGCGATTTCGACCGCATCGCGCGCCGCGTGGCGCAGGCCACCCACCGGCCGCTGGCGCGCGATCCCGAGAAATTGGCGGCTCTGTTCGATGAGCGCCGCGACATCTACCGGCTGGCCGACGTCCACATTCCCATCGAAACGGACGATGCGGAAGCCGTCGCCGACGCCATTCTGGCGCACCCATTTTTCCGATGACTCACCGCTTGCTGAGACATCAGGCTGCCGCCATTTTTCGCGCCGCGCTGCGGGCGGCCGACCCGCACGAGGCGGTGATGCGCTACCTGGCGCGGCGCGATTATTCCCGCTTCCGCCACGTTTACGTGATCGGCGCGGGCAAGGCGGGCGCTTCCATGGCGCGCGCCGCCGAGCGCGCGTTGGGGCGGATTGTCACCGGCGGCCTGGTGAACGTCAAGTACGGCCACGTCGCCAAGCTGCGCCGCATCGAGCTGAACGAATGCGGACACCCGGTGCCGGACCAGCGCGGCGCAGCCGGCGCGGAGCGCATCGCGGAGATCGCCTCCGCGGCTGGTGTTGGCGACCTGGTGCTGTGCCTGATTTCGGGCGGCGCCTCGGCGCTGCTGCCGCTGCCGGCGCCGCCGATCACGCTGGCGGAAAAGCAGGAAGTCACGCGGCTGCTGCTGGCGTGCGGCGCAGACATCCATGAAATCAACGCCGTTCGCAAACATTTGTCGGCAATCAAGGGCGGGCGACTGGCGCGCCTGGCATGGCCGGCGAAGGTGGAAGCGCTGCTGGTTTCCGACGTGATCGGCGACAATCCGGACGTGATCGGCTCCGGCCCGGCCGCGCCCGATCCATCGACCTTCCTCGAAGCAGCCGCCGTGCTGGACCGGTACGGCATTCGCGACAAGGTTCCGGCGGCGGTGCGGGTGCGGATCGAGCAGGGCGTAGCCGCCGCGATCGACGAAACTCCCAAGCCGGGCGACAGGCTCTTCGCGCGCATCCGCAACACGGTAATCGGCGGCAACCGCCTGGCGCTCGCTGCCGCGGCGCGCCACGCGCGCCAACTTGGGTTTCGCACACTGGTGCTTTCGAGCTCGATCGCGGGCGAGACGCGGGAGATCGCACGCATGCACGCAGCCATCGCGCGCGAAGTGGCGGAATCAGGCCGGCCGGCGAAGCCGCCCGCCTGCATCATCACCGGCGGCGAAACCACCGTCACGCTGCGCGGCGACGGGCTCGGCGGGCGCAACCAGGAATTCGCGCTGGCGGCGGCGCTCGATATCGCGGGACTCGACAACGTGGTGGTGTTCAGCGCCGGTACCGATGGCACCGATGGACCCACCGACGCGGCCGGTGCCATCGCCGACGGAGATACGCTCGGCCGCAAGCCGGACGCCCGCCGCTATCTGGACGCCAACGATTCCTATCATTACTTCGAAGCACTGGGCGACCTGGTAATCACAGGGCCGACCAACACCAACGTGGCCGATGTGAGGATCCTCTTAATTGGGAGTCGCGCATGAGCTTCTGGCGGAAAGAGGTAGTCGAGTTCGCACTGAGTCACGAGACAGTGCGGCAGATAGACGGGCTCCGTAAGTGGATCGAGCGCGAGCCTGGCAATCCGCGGCCCTACTATCACCTGGCGCAGTTCTACCGCATGGAAAACCGTACCGAGCAATCATTGGGTTTGTTGTTAGAAGCCGTGCGCCTGGACGCCGCGTTCGCGGATGCCCACACCGCGCTCACCGAGCTATACGCCGTTAGAGCCGACTACCCCGCCGCCTGGCGCCACGCGCGCCTGGCCGAGCAGCACGGCAGTCCGCGCGGCGTGGAGTTGCTCAGGCGGCACGGGGTGGCGGAGTGAGATCCATCTCGGCCAGTGGCGAATGCGTTCCGTCCGTCCCGGATTCTCAGTGGCGAATACGTCTCATACGTCCCCGGATTCTCCCCCCGCGCGGCGTGGAGTTACTCAAGCCCCACGGAGTCGCAGAGTGAGAGCCGGCGCGGCCAGTGGCGAATACGTCCCGTCCGTCCCCGGATTCTCCCGTCCCCGGATTCTCCCGTCCCCGGATTCTCCCGTCGTCCCCGGATTCTCCCCCCATAAGTACATCAGCCGGTCGGCACGACGCTCCACACGGCGTTGAACTGGTGGCGGTTCAGCTTTGATGGCGAACCGATGTGGCCTATCATAAGGGAGGGTTTAACTCTGATTCGGAGGCTGATTTGCAAATGGCATTCAACCGCTACAAACGTACGTTTGCAGTTTGCTGCATAGCCTTATCACCAATGTCAGCTCTTGCCGATCGAGTCTTTTGGGGATGTGGATACGGAGACCCGCAAGTTCTTCGCGCAGGTCAAATAGCCTGTCGTCAGGAAGTGCGTCAATGTCGGAACATGATTTTGAGTTGCAGCCGAGGCACAGAAACGCTCTTCACCGTGAGTGATTTTGCCGACTACGTCGCCGCATCCGACGATGGGCGATATATTGTCGGGTTGTCGAATCGTGGGTCCGAAAACGCATTCTGGATTAGGGACTCACAAGGAAGAATAGTCGAGCGAAAGACGCATTCTCTGGGCCCGCACCACTGGCTGGGAATCCATTACTGCTCTGAGAGCGTCACTAATGTGCGTGAGTGGTTCGATGCTAAACGCCCCGATGTAAGGTTTCAATTCAAGGACGGCCAACTCGTGCAGGTGGTCGTGCGGAGTTGTGACGGAAGAGACCTTCGCCTTCTGAAATAGGTGTTCGGCGGGAAATCACGGCTGGGAGTCCGGAATCACGAGTAGATGAAGACCGAGAGGTTCGAACCGGGGAACGTTGTCCCGACCGCCGTAATGCCGATAGAGACTGCCGTGTCCGCCGGGATCTCGATAAGAGCGCCGATCTGCGACGGAGTGGCAACCACTGCCGTCTGGCCGGCAGGAATGGTCAATGTCAGCCAGGCCGCGCCTCCGACGTAAATCGTGAACGTGATCGCCGCGCCGGTGGGCGCGGCCTGGACGTAAGCCTTCACATCGCCGACAGTGACGGGGCGGTTCAAATAGAGAGGCTGCGCGGCGTTGGATTCCACACCAAGCGTGCCCTGCATCTGGAAGACAAGGCCGGCGACTTTAGAGAGTCCTTCCGCGCCGAACACCCAGTCCTCGCGGATCGGCGCATCGCCGTCGGGCGATTCGTTGCCGTTCACGTCAACGGTGAAGCCCGCGATCACGAGGGCCTCGTCCACGAAATTGCCCGTGGGCATATTGATCGTGGTCACCGCCAGCGGGTTGCCGTTATCGAGTGAGGTCGTGTCGCAGGAGTAGGGCCACGTCGGCTCACAAACTGGCCTCGAAAACTCCACCTATACGACGTACAGGTCTGATCGGCCAGCTGTAGCCACAGTGGACTCACGGGGTATGGTAACTGCCATCGCTCCAGGTGATGCGAACCTCACGATCACGTACACTACTCCTTCCGGAGCCAGTACCTCGGCCAGAGTTTCCGTTACTGTGCCAGTGCCAATCGTGGTTCTACCCGCGAGCAGTTCTCTGTATGTATCGCAGTCGGTGCCATTTGCGGTCACCTTGGCCCTGAGGCCGGAACTCGATGAATCCGTCACCTGGTCAATTAGCCCGCGAGTAGGCGGGATCGACCAAAGCGGCCTCTACACCGCGCCGGCATCGATCGCATCGCGGCAGAAGGTAACTGTGACGGCAACCAGCGTTGCCGATTCAACGAAGTTCGCCTCTGCTCAAGTCTGGATTCTTCCGCTTCCGAAGAAGAGATAGCCGAGTCATAAAAACTTAACAACTGGTGACAGGCTACGCGCTTCCACTTTCTCCCATACACCCATATTAGCCAGGATGGTAATATGGGGTCAAATGAAGACCACTGTCGAGATTGCGGATTCGCTGTTCGAGGAGGCCAAGGGCTTCGCCGCATCGCGGGGGGTGCCGCTGCGGCAATTGGTGGAAGAGGGATTGCGAGCCGCCATCAGCCAGGAGCGCGGACCGCGGAAATTCCGCTTGCGCAACGGATCGGTCGGCGGCAAGGGTTTGCGGGATCCGCTCTCCTGGCCGGCGGTTCGCGGCCGGATCTACGAAGGCCGCGGCGAATGATCGCGGTCGATACCAATATCCTGGTGTACGCGCACCGTCGCGACTCCGAGTGGCATGAGAAGGCCTATCGCCTGATCCAGTCGCTGGCGGAAGGGTCCGCACCGTGGGCAATCCCGTGGCCTTGCCTCCATGAGTTTCTGGCCGTGGTGACGCACTCGCGCATCTACCGTCCGCCCACGCCACTGGCCAAGGCGCTCGATCAGGTGGAGATCTGGCTGGGCTCTCCTTCGCTGCGTACGATCGGCGAATTGAAGGGGCACTGGAAAGAGCTCAAGGGGCTGGCCATGGCCGGACGCGTTTCGGGCGGCGCGATTCACGACGCGCGTGTGGCCGCGATTTGCCTGGAACATGGGGTGCGGGAGCTGTGGTCGGCGGATCGCGACTTCGGCCGCTTGCCGGGGATTGCGGTTCGTAATCCGCTGGTAGCCCGGTAGGCTTACTCTTTCGGGTTCAGCTCCCGATTGAGGCGCCAAGCCGAAGATCATTTTGACCGAACCGTGGGTGGGCTACCGGCGGGCGGCGCGGAGGAAGTCCGGCGATTCTTCATCTTCCTCTTTGCCACCATCAGTACACCGAGGGCGGCCGCCAGCAAGCTCCAGGACCCCGGCTCCGGTGCCGCCAATCCACCGCTTGGCAGCGGGTCGGGTGCAAGCCCGAAGATCTCCTTACTCGCGGCGCCCGGCGCGGCGGTTCCATTGCTGGTGTTGATCGTATCGATCATGCCGTTGTTGACATCCGCTCCGTACAGGACGCCATTTATGGTGGTCATCGCTCCCATTTCGTAGGGGAGAGCGCCGGCGCCAAACGATCCAACCAGCGTGACAGCTCCGGTTGTGGTGGCTATCGTATAAAGGTCGTTGTTGTCGCCAAAATAAAGCGTACTCGAGTTGGTGGAGAGACCAATATAATCGCCGGCGTTGTAGCCGAGCCCGGTTAGCCCCACCAATGCGGCTAGCCCCGTGGAAGGGTCTATGGAATACACTCCAAGGTCAGACGAGCTAGATCCATCGCCGGTCCCCCAGCCCACGCCATAGAGCCCGCTCAGAGTGGAGCCCAGGTCGGCTAAGTGTACGCCAAAATCGTTATCAACTGGCGCAATCGATCCAGTCGCCGTGCTCACCGTGTAGAGCTCAGCGGTAGTGGCTGTGTATAACGATCCGTCATACACACCCAGACTTGCTTCGAAGTACCGGTAGGAGGCAAGCGAGGAGACCGCGCCGGTGGTCAGGTCGACGGTGCCGAATACGCCCCAAGTGGAACTGAACTCATAACAGATGGAGTCGGCCTTGAGGCCGGCGGCGGATAAGAGAAACAGCACGGCGGAGCACAAACCCGCCCGATACCCGGCATGCAGAATACCCACCTTGCGCTTCCTTCTCCTGGGATCACCCAGAGAGCTGGGTCGTCTGCAAGGTAGTCCACGCGCGTCCCAAGAATCTCATTCTATTTTTCGTCGCGGATGCCGCGCTGCTTTATGCAGCGCCGGAATTCGGCGGAGAAAGCGGATCCGATGCCCGATTGGCCGTTGGTGAGTAACCGCGTGCAATGGATTCCTGAAGCACGCGCCTTACCGTATCCACGATCACCTGGACCTCATTGCCCCGGGCAACCGGGCCGTGGCCGGCGACGACGATAGTGGGCTTGAGCGACTCGATTCGCTTGAGTGATTCCAGCCATATCTGCCAATCGACGGGCGTTCCTGCGTCCAGGTTCGGAAGATACTCGTTAATCAGGCAATCGCCAGTGAATAAGACTTCGTCATCGGGCACCCAAACCGAAAGATTGGTTGCCGTGTGCCCCGGCGTAAGCAGGATTTCCACCGTGCAGCCGCCCAGGTCGAATCGGGTGTCGCTATCAATCTGGCGGTTCGGATTTACCAGGTGCGTTCCATGAAAGAACGCCCGCGCCTCACCGCGTTCCCGGCGAGCCTGGTTGGGGATCGAATCGTTGAACTCCGCGATTTCGGCTTGAAAGTCCTCCTCCGTTCGCACAGTCCCAACGTGGCCCCACACGTCGATCCCCCGCTCGCGAAAGAAGCCGTTCCCGCCAATGTGATCGAAATGCTTCTCCGTGTTGACGACTTGCAGATGGTTTCCCGGCCTCGCGGCGGACGCGTATCCGTGGACAGTTTGCGCCGCCAGCGCGTTCCCGCCCGTATCTACCACCAGCGTCAGATTGTCGCCAACCGCAAAGCCCGCATTCACGCACCATGGCGCCGAGTATCCAAGACCGGTAACCGCGTAGCAACGATTGGACAGGCGCATGCCACTATTGTCGCTCCGCATCGGCGCTGCGCAAGGTAGGATAGGCCATCGGTTTTTGTGGCCTGTCGCTCGAGAGCGGAAGACCGGCGACAAAAACCGATCGCCGGTCCGGGTGGCGACATGGAAGTTGGAACTCGGCGGCTGGCCTTGTATCAGGGCACCGGCTTCAGCCGTGCCACAACACATCGGTAGCCAAAGGCTTTAGCCGCTGAAGCTTTCCTGCGGGCGCAGGGGCTGAAGCCCAGACCTTTCTCGCGATCCTTCGGCACGGCTCAAGCCGTGCCCTGATACAAAGCCTTCTTGCGTACCCCTACGCTCAGATTCGCGGGGGTTCTTTAGCAATGGAGAGTTTGGCCATTCCTGTGTCGCGCGCCCTCGCCGGTCCTACCGCCGTGGTTATTTATGCGCTGAAGTATAGAATAATAAGTTGCGGAGGACTCGATCGTGCGCGCATCGCTTATGATTGTCTGTTTCGCCGTGGCTCAACTCGTCCCGCTCTTCGCCCAGACTGGCGGGCAGACCCTGAAAGACCGGCGGGCGGAACTGAATCGTCTGCTGAACGATGAGTGGGAATACACGCTGCGCACTCAGCCGGAACTGGCCACCCACGTTGGGGACGACCGGTACAACGACCGGCTGAGCGATTTCTCCGGCCAGGCGATTGCCGCGGATCTCGAACACGCTCGCCAGTCGCTCGCGCGCTTCGAAGCGGTCGATGTCACAGGCTTTCCGGAGCAGGAGAAGCTCAACCGCGCACTCATGCTGCGCAGCTTGCGGGAAGCGCTCGAGAGCGCGCCATTCAAGGATTGGGAGATGCCGGCGACGCAGTTTGGCGGCATTCACCTGGGTTACGCAACGCTAGCCCTCGATACGCCCTTCCGCAACGCGAAAGACTACCGGGATTACACGGGCCGCCTTCGACAGATTCCACGCGTACTGGATCAGGCGATGGAACATATGCGCGACGGTCTGCGCGACCATCGCATACCGCCGCGGTATCTGCTCGAGAAGGTGTCCGGACAGGCGCAGGAGATCGCCGGCTACGCGCTCGACAAGAGTCCGTTTACCGCGCCGCTGCGCAAGTTTCCCGATTCGATCTCCGAGGCAGAGCGGAAACCGCTGCGCGAAGGGATCGAAAGCGCAGTCAGGGACGCGGTCGCGCCGGCGTACGCGAAATTCGCCAGGTTCGTGAGAGAAGACTACGCACCGCACGGGCGGATCGATCCCGGCGTGTGGGCCTTGCCCGATGGCGAGGCGCGGTATCGCTTCGCCGTGCGTCACGAGACCACCAGCGATTTCACCGCCGAACAGATTCATCAGCTTGGCCTGCGGAGCGTGGCGGAGATCGAAACCGAGATGCTGGTCATCGCCAAGGCGCAGGGATTCAGCGACCTGAAATCGTTCAACGATCACATACGGCAGGACCCGAAACTGCACGCCAGGAGCGGCCAGCAACTGCTGGACCTGTACACGCAGTATCGCGACCAGATGTACGGGAAGCTGCCTGAGCTATTCGGACGGCTGCCAAAGACCAAGCTGGCGGTGGTGTCGATGGAGGCGTTCCTGAGCGCCGACAACGTTCCCGCCGATTATTCGCCGGGCGCCGGAGATGGCTCGCGCCCCGGAAGGATCAACGTCAACGAGTATGCGCCGGAGAAGCGGCTGCTGCTCAACGTGGAAGCCATCGCTTATCACGAAGGAGTCCCCGGACATCACTTGCAGTTTTCGATTGCGCAGGAACTCACCGGCCTGGCGCCGTTCCGCAGGTATGACCTGGATCTGAATGCATATACCGAAGGGTGGGCGTTTTACGCCGAGCGCCTGGGAAAAGAAGCGGGGTTCTATCAAGATCCGTACAGCGAATACGGGCGTTTGCAGAATGAGATGTGGCGTTCCGTGCGCTGGGTGGTGGACACCGGCGTCCACGCAAAGCACTGGACGCGCCAGCAGATGATCGACTTCTTTCATCAACACACGGCGATGGACGATCAGAACATCGAGACCGAAGTGGATCGCTACATTGCATGGCCGGCGCAGGCGCTTTCCTACAAAATGGGACAGATGAAGATTCTCGCGCTCCGCGAACGCGCGCAGCGGGAGTTAGGAGCTAAGTTCGATCTGCGCGCCTTTCATGACGCGGTGCTCGACCAGGGTCCGCTGCCGCTCGACATGCTGGAAGTCAAGATAGACGCCTGGATCGCGAGCCGGAGATAGGAAGAGGCCGGGGCAGAAGTCTCCGGTTCCTCCGAGACAATCTGCATCGCGCCGCGCGCGCGGGCATCTCTATAAGTGTGACGCTATCGACTTTGCTCCCCGGATTTCTGTTTCCTTCGAAACCGCACTCCGCGGCTTCCAGCATCCACGAATTCACCTTGAATTCCATAGACGGCCAGCCGGTTCCTCTGGCTCAATTCAAAGGCAAGGTGGCGCTGATCGTCAACGTGGCCAGCCGCTGCGGTTTTACGCCTCAATACGCAGGTTTGGAAGCTCTGTACAACAAGTACAAGGACAAGGGTCTCGTCGTCCTGGGTTTTCCCGCCAACAATTTCTTATGGCAGGAGCCGGGGACTAACTTAGCGATCCAGGCATTCTGCTCCACCAAGTACCACGTCACCTTCCCCATGTTCGCTAAGGTGTCGGTTAAAGGAGCGGACAAGACTCCGCTGTACCAATTCCTGACTGACAAGAAGGCCAACCCATCCACCGGCGGTGAGATTCGCTGGAACTTCACCAAGTTCCTGGCGGACCGAAACGGAAAGGTGATAGCTCGCTTCGGATCCAAGGCGGCTCCCGAATCCCCCGAACTGATCGATGCCATTGAAGCAGCGCTTCGGTAACGCGGCCATCGGGCGGCTCTACCAGTCCGCGTACGCGGTTCCGTCCAGCGCCTTCTTATCCGAGCCGCTGTGCACGTCGAAAATGCCGGGTTCGGCCTGGTTGAGCGCCTGGCTGGCGTCTTCCATCACGATCTTCCAGCTCGAGTTGTCGCCGGTCATCGGGTCGACGGGCACATCCTTGAGGTAGCCTTCGGTCACCAGGTCCTGTAGAGCCTGCGGCGCCTTTTCCTTGTCGTAGGTGTAATTGTCGATCACCGTGCGCAGCGTGAACAAGTTGTTAGCCAGCACGCTCTCCTTGGCGCGGATGATCGACTTCTGGTAGATCGGGATGGCCATGCTGATCAGGATCACGATGATCGAGATCACCACCATCAGTTCGACGAAGGTGAAGCCGCGCCTCGACGTGGCGCACGCACTCCTGCGTGCCGCGCCGGCACTCGCGCCGGCGCCCGGCTTCCCATCCGCAAGGAGGTGTCGAGAAGAGTCTCGACACGGCACGCAGGAGTGCGTGCGCCACGTCCATCGCCCGAATTTGGCCCGGCTATTTCGAGACAACGCGCTCACCACTCCGAATATGCCGTTCCATCGGGTGCCTTCTGGTCGGTCTTGCTGTACACATCGAACACGTTTTGTCCGCCCCAACTGTTCGCCGTGGGATCGTCCTGATCGCTGCGCATGCCCCACTCGTTTGAGTTGGTGAACGGGTCGCGCGGAATGCGGCGCAGCAGTTTGATCTTCTTGTCGTCGGCGGAGCTGCCAATTTTGACTCCCTCGACCAGCGACTCGAGCGTCTCCGGCCAGCAGTTGGTGCCCTGCTTGACCGGGCCGAACACGCCCATGTCGCAGTAGTCTTTGTACTTGTCGATGGCCAGGCGCATGTCGTCGAGCGCATAGCGCAGGGCGCGTTCGCGCTGCGCCCGCACCTTGGCGCGCGCCAACGGCACCGCCATGCTGGTGAGGATGAGCATGATGGTGAACGCCACGATCAACTCCACCAAGGTCAATCCGCTCTGTTTCCGCCGCCGCATGACGCTTCTCACTTTACGGTGACGGTAAGCTGCGGGCTGCCGGTATGAAGGACGCTGCCGCGCGAATTCTTCACCACCAGCGATTGTATGGTGACGGTGCCGCTGCCCGCGGCTAGCGCCTGAAAGTTAAGCGTGACCAGCGTGCCCGAGGCCGCCGTTACACCCGGGTTGTTCGGGATCACGTTGAGAGTCACGGTGGCCGCTCCGCGCTCGTTCTGAATGTTCTTATCGAATACCGGTTTCTGGGCCGCGGAAGATAGCAGGCCTCCCAGCGTGATGTCGTTCAGGTGGAGGAGCTTCGGGTCGAATTCGATGCTCATCGGCGCGGAAGCCACGTCCAGTCCGTTATCGAACTCGACGGCCACCGTGAAGGCGCCGCCGGCCGCCGCATCCACATGCCCAGGCTTGAAGTAGGCCCGGGCCGGGCCACTGACGTCCGCCACCGGAGCGCCGCCGGTGGGCGGAGGCTCGGCTCCCGGTGGGAACGGTGGCGCAGTCGCCGGCGGCAGGCCGGCGGCAGGCGGAACCGGTAACGGGTTGTTGACTGCCGGCGCGGTTACCGGCGGCGCCGAAGCCGGGTTGGTGGGCGGCGGAGTGGTGGCTGGCGTCACTGTACCCGGGGGCGGCGGAGGCTGCATATCGGCCACGGACGGCGCCTGTGCCGCGGGGCTCTCCGGCAGTCTCGGCGCGCGGCTCAGATGAACGACATTCGTGCCCACGGCGATGGTGCGCAGATTCTGCGCGGTGATCTCGGGCTGCCGGATCACGTGCGGGATCACCACGATCATCAGCTCATCGCGGTTGTGGTTGACGCTGGAGCCCTTGAACAGGTTGCCCAGAATCGGAATGCTCGCGAGGCCCGGAATCCCGGTCACCGTTTTGTCATCCTCGGTATTGATCAGTCCGCCCAGCAGACCCACTTCACCCTCTCGCATGCGGATGTCGTGCTGCACTTTGCGCTGGCCGATCACCGGCTGGCTGATGCCGCCCACGTTGACGTAACTGGCAACCGTCGAGATATCCAGGTCGATGTGCATGGTCACGTCGCCGTTCTCATGCACCCGCGGCGTGATTTCCACGTTGACGCCCACGTCCTGATATGTGAACTGGGTGTTCACCAGCGGATTGACACCCACTCCGGCCACGCCCGGCTGGAAGCTGCCGGTGGCGATCGGTTCCTTCTCGCCGATCTTCAGCGTCGCTTTGACATTGTCCACGCTGCGCAGTTGCGGCGCTTGCAGAATCTTCGATCCCGCATCGCTCAATGCGGCCTGCAACAGCGCGCTAGGCAGGGTGGTCGCAAAGTCCGCGCTACTGATGTGTCCCAGCTCGTTGAGTGGAATCAAAGTACCGGTGGTGCTGCTACTGGTGGTCGCGGTGGTGTTGGTGAGGCCGGACGTGTTGGTCGTGTTGGAATTGTTGGTCGAGTTGTTGCTGGTGTTGCTGCTTTGCACCTGGATGCTGGAGCGCGGGTTGAATGACACCGGCAGGTTCAACCCGGTGGAGGCGATTGCCGCGGTGACCTGTTTGCTGAAGGTGGTGCTGGCTTCGATCACCATCAGGTCGATGACCACTTCGGCCTTGGGTTTATCGATGTCGTTGATGATCTTCTCCGCCAGTTCCACTCTGTCCGCTTCGCCGCGCACGATGATGGCATTTTGCCCTTTATACGCCATGACCTTTTGCAGTTCGGCCACGGTGCGGAGTGCGGTCACCAATTCGTTCAGCTCTGTATCGCTTTGAATATTCTGCAAGTAGAAGACCTTGAGCACCTGCTCTTCGTAAGCCTGCCGCTTTTGTTGGCTGTCATTGGCGACGAAAATAGTGTTGGTCGAGATCGGCTTCCAGAACGATTTCGTGAGCACGGCGAGATAATCCAGTGCCTGCTCGACGGTGGAATCGTTCAGTTCCACGTTGAACCCGTCCTTCGCCGGGGGCTGATATTCGGGATCGAAAAGAAGATTAATGCCCGCGTACTTGGCCACGGTGTCGAACAAGACCTTGGTCTTGTTGTTCATCTTCAGGTTGATGGGCGCGGGATTGAGCGGCTTCAGCTCGGGTACACCCATCAGCCGGCCCAGCCGCTCCTGTTCCTGCTGATGGTATTCCTGCACCGGAGTCAGGGCGCGCTCCGCCGGGGGCGCTTCTTTGCCGGTGACCGCCTGGCGCTTGCGTTCGCGTTCCAGCATCTGCCGCGTGAGATCGACTTCCTGAGCGGCGATGGCCGAGCCCGGGTTAATGCCGTACGCCTTCTGGAACTCCGCCAGGCTCTCGTCCAGTTGCCCCTGGCCGCGCAGACGCAGCCCCTTGTCGACGTGCACCTGCGCGCACTGGAAGCGGGCCTTTTCGGCGGCCATCTGATAGGTTAGTTCGGCGGGGTCTTCGGAAAGCGCTTTCTCGTAGGAAGCCAGCGCCGTGTCCCAGTCTTTCTTGCCCTCGGCGATCCGGCCCTCGGCCAGGTACTTGTCGCCCTTGCGGGTTTTGGCTTCCAAAGGAGCCAGCGGCGCGAGCATCGCGGCGGCCAGCCAGACTGCGGTTAAACGATTGAAAAAACGCATGTTCCTGTTTCCGCCAGGCCTCTTGCGAACCCTATGCTAAGATGAAGTCGCACTTCGCGATCCGGGCACATCTAAAAGCATTGACGCGCTTGGCCTTCCGGGCGTGGAGAACAAAATTGGCGGACGAGAAAGACGCGCGCTTCAAGATCCTCAGCGATAACCGGCAGGCCCATCACAACTACTTTTTGATGGACCGATTCGAGGCCGGCATGGTGCTCACCGGGACCGAAGTGAAGGCCGCCAAAGACGGCAAAGTTCAGCTTAAGGATGCCTACGGCGCGGTGATCGCCAACGAAGCGTGGCTGTTGAACGCGCACATCAGCCAGTATTCGCACGGCAACCGCGAAAACCATCCCCCCGTTCGCAACCGGAAGCTGCTGCTGCACCGGCGCGAAATCGACAAGCTGCTAGGCATCACGCGGGAAAAAGGACTGGCCCTCATTCCCACCAAGATCTACCTCAAGCAAGGCCGCATCAAGTGCGAGCTGGCGGTGGCGAAAGGCAAGAAGCTACACGATAAGCGCGAGACCGAGCGCACCCGCACCGCCGAAGCCGAAGCCCGCGCCGAGATGCGAAGGCGGGCGTAAGGCGGCCTGGGGAACGTGACATGCCGCCTTGGCGTATCTGTTTGTGTGGGAAGCCCGCAGTTCAAGCTGCTCAATGAAGACGGGGGTGGGCTCCGCCAGTCTCTCGCGGACTTTGAGTGGTCGGATCTCCCCGAGTTGCTGTCGCTCCTCGGTGAGGCGGCCGGAGAGGTGCTAGAGGCGGCTGGGGAGATGCTGCTGGAAACACTCTTGTAGAGGCGAGGTCTTTCTTGGAGTTCTTGATGCCGTCCCACGCCGGTCGCGATACGGTGCCCGTCGCAACCGAGGCTTCGCCATGACCCCTGACGATTTTCGCCGTCTCGCACTCGATTTTCCGGAAGCCGAGGAGCGCGCCCACATGCACCACCCGGATTTCCGGGTCGGCG
>Ga0302140_10000123_pt1 | contig 86814 bp, 65 predicted proteins | sample I_Bog_E1_1_FD_202095 | JGI IMG/M metagenome (GOLD analysis project Ga0302140, IMG submission 202095) | Peat permafrost microbial communities from Stordalen Mire near Abisko, Sweden - I_Bog_E1_1 | ecosystem: Environmental > Terrestrial > Soil > Wetlands > Peat | place: Sweden: Abisko, Stordalen... | reverse complement strand
TTTTCCAATAATAACGCTTTATCCATTCCAATCCCCCCATTATATATCATTCATATACCGTAATCATAATAATTTTTAGTCGAATAATATAGTGAATATTTGAGGGTAAATAGGAAAAATTAGTTATACGAAATATGAGTTATATAGTTATTTTTAATTTCTAATTTCTCTATTTGGTTAGATTGGCCTTATAAACCTAATTTAACATACTAACCTGTATATTTCCTTAACAGTTAAATTACTTTTTATGACTAGTTGCTAACCTTTATGATGCAGGAATATTATCTGTTATATATACACTTTCCAATCTTTGCCTCATATTTAGGACAAGTCTTTGTACTCTTGGCAACTTCTGCACCACATGTCTTACAATGTTTTAGTTTTGCCGTTTCTCTCATACCGCCTAACTTTTTTATCAACCAGTATACATCATCTCAATAAGTAGGTTAAAAGTATATTCACAACTATACAGATGTGAATATGTATACTCAAAGTGCATAAATAATAATTTGATTTTGCAATCTATATTGTTCTGGTTAAATTATATTGGACCTTGACTAGCTTTTACAATAATTATATAGTTATATAGATATCTAATTTTTGAATTACACTTATACTTTGAATGTATATATAAAACTAGAAATAAAGATAATGCTTTTGGGGTGCTACTTTTATTTCCAGGGATATTTACATAAGTATAGTTTTCACTTTTGGTATCTATACTACATAATATTAAGGGGGCTTTTATAATGAGTTTTATAAATGTAAGAAAAATACCATCTCCAGAGGAAATTAAGAATCTTACTCCTCTAACTGATAATCTAAAAAAGATTAAGGCTGAAAGAGATGCAGAAATCAAAGAAATATTTGCTGGAAAGAGTGATAAATTTATTGTTATTATCGGACCTTGCTCAGCAGATGATGAAAATTCAGTTTGTGACTATGTTAGTAGACTAGCAAAAGTAAATGAACAGGTTAAGGATAAACTTTTTATCGTTCCTAGAATTTACACAAATAAGCCTAGAACTACAGGCGAAGGATATAAAGGAATGTTTCATCAACCAGATCCTGAAAAGTCACCTAATATCCTTGAGGGATTAATTTCTATTAGAAAGATGTTTATTCGTTCAATAGACGAATCTCATCTTACTCCTGCTGATGAAATGCTTTATCCTTCAAACTACATGTATTGTGACGATTTATTATCTTACGTAGCTGTTGGGGCAAGAAGTGTTGAAAATCAACAACATAGACTTACAGCTAGTGGAATTGATGTTCCTGTTGGTATGAAAAATCCAACAAGTGGTGATATATCAGTAATGTTTAATTCAATTCAAGCAGCACATGCAAAACATAACTTTATGTTTAGACATCATGAAGTTAATACAACTGGTAATCCATATGCACATGCAATTATGCGTGGATCAGTTAATAAACATGGTAACAATATCCCTAATTATCATTATGAAGATTTAGTAAGAGTTGCTGAAGCTTATGGTGAAACTAATTTCCCATATCCAGCAGTAATTGTTGATGCAAATCATGCTAATTCTATGAAGAAATTTGCAGAGCAACCTCGTATAGTAAAAGAAGTACTTCGTAGCAGAGAATATAATAACGATATTAAAAAGTTAGTTAAGGGTGTTATGATCGAAAGTTACATAGAAGAAGGAACTCAAAAAATTGATGACCATATTTACGGTAAATCAATCACTGATCCTTGCTTAGGCTGGGAAGCTACTGAGAAGTTACTTTATCATATGGCTGAACAAGTGTAATAATTGATATTCAAAAAATAGATTAGCCTCCATAGGCTAATCTATTTTTTGAATATACCTAATACTGATTAGATATATACATATAGCCCTAGCTGAAACTCTACTTATACTTTACAATTGCTAATTTAATTTGACGTATAAGCAAAACTTAGAACTAATGGAGATGATTAATTTAAAATGAGATACTTAAGTGATTACCACATACATTCAACCTATTCTTTTGATTCTAACCAAAGCATTGAAGAAATTATAATTAAAGCTATTTCTATGGAATTAAATGAACTATGCTTAACAGAACATATTAGCTTTGATCCTCAAGATAGCAGTTATAATTTCTTTGATTTTAAAGATTATGAAAATGAAATACAAAGACTTTCTCAGAAATATTCTAGAGAAATTAGCATTAAAAAAGGTCTAGAAATTGGAGAATATCATCTTTATAAAGAAGATTTTGATAAATACTTTAAAGAGCATAATTTAGACTTTATAATAGGCTCAATACATAACCTTAACGGAAAAGGCTTTAGAACAAATATTTCTGAAAATGGTGTTACATATACCTATAAAACTTACTTTAAGGAAATTCTAGATTTTGTACAAATGGGTAATTTTGATGTACTTGGACATCTTGATATTGTTCAGCGTTATGCTTTTAAAGCTGGCGGAGTATATAATTTTGAGGATTATAAAGATTACATATATGACATTTTAAAAATTATAATTTCTAGAGGAAAAGGAATTGAAGTAAACACTTCTGGCTTATCTAATAATTTACTTTTTCCAAAACTCGAAATATTACATATGTACAAGGATTTAAGTGGTGAAATTTTAACTGTAGGTTCTGATGCTCATACCAGTAATAGAGTTGGTGAAAGCGTAAATTATGTATATGATATGTTAAAGGACATTGGCTTTAAATATGTATTTACTTATGATAATAGAAAAAATAATGGAATACTTTTATAAGGCATATGAAAGAAATCATTGGAATAACAAGCTCCTACAAAATATACCTATAATAAAAATAGTACATGAAGTAATCATCTATTGTTCTAATTACTTCATGTACTATTTATTTACCAATTTACTTATTATATCTTTAAATAATACTTACTTCTTCATTTTCTAATCTTAAATCAGATGGTGAACATTTTTTCTTATCTAACCTTAAAGTAAAGGATAAACAAAGCCCAACTAAAACAAATATTACTGCAACTGATGCACCTGATTGAAATCCTGTAGCCACTGCAACTTGCTCAGTAGCTGAATTATTGGCTTTTAGCTGTGCTGCTGACATAATACCAATAAATAATGATGAACCAAGTGCTGCTGATATTTGTTGAAGTGTATTTACAATCGCTACCCCATGCGGATAATCTTCTTTTGGTAATTGATTAAGAGAACTTGTTTGGCAAGGTGACATTGTAATACCAACTCCAATACATACTACTATATATGAAATTATAATTTTAATAAGAGATGTATCACTATTTGAACGAGATAAAATGAATAATGCCACAAGGATTATAGTAAATCCTACTGGTATTAATACTTTCACTCCAACTTTATCATATATTTTCCCGCCTATAGGCGTTACAAATCCATTAGCAAGTGCTGCTGGAAGTAATGCCATTGCAGCTAAAAAAGTTGTTGTTTTAAGTGCACCTTGAAGAAACATAGGTAACATTACATTCATAGTGAACATTGTCATCATAGAAATCATAACAAGTACTACTCCTATTGAAAAGAAAGGATATTTAAATGTACGTATCTCAAGCATTGGTTCTTTTAAAGATAATTGACGTTTACAAAATACAATCAATGCTAATATTCCACTAATAAAGATTATACTAATAATCTTCATATTTCCCGCTCCACTCAAACTACTTATACCATATATAACTCCACCAATTCCTATAGTTGATAATATAATTGATATAATGTCAATCTTAGGATTTGTAAGAGTTGATACATTAACTAAATAAATATATCCGAGTAACATTGCTAATACTATAAGTGGTATTAATATAATAAATAATGCATGCCAATTAAAAAATTGTAAAATAACTCCTGAAACTGTTGGTCCTAGTGCTGGTCCTAGTGAAATTGCACAACCACATATTCCCATAGCTGATCCATGCTTTTCTGGTGGTGTTATTAACAATACTGTATTCATCATAATTGGAATCATCATTCCAGTTCCTGAAGCTTGTAACATTCTTGAAATAAGTAACATAACAAAAGATCCTGAACAAGCAGCACATATTGTTCCAATTAAAAGTAGCGTCATTGCTCCTAAATACAACTGCTTTGTTTCAAATGACTGAATTAAAAATGCTGTAACTGGTACCATAACTGACACAACTATCATATATGCTGTAATTATCCATTGTATAGTTCCTGCTGTAACATTCATTTCTGTCATTAATGAAGATAATGCAACATTTAATATAGTTTCATTAAATACCGCTAAAAATGCACTGAATACTAATACTCCTATAATTGCTTTTAAATTAATCTTTTTTGTAGATTTTGCTATTTTTTTTGCTTCCATTAAATTTCCTTCCCTCCTTATTTTTAGACCAGTCTATATAATTAACTTTCAAAAAAACACCTATTATTAAAATAGGTATTAATAAATTAATTATTAAATTTATTATTCTATCACTATATATTTATTAAATTAGGTATTTGTTTAGCTATTAATCTAAGTGAATTACCATTTTTCTTTGTGAGTGATAAAGTAATTCCACCTTCCATCATTGCAGCTATTGCACCACCTAATTCATATGCCTTATCCTCATTCATTCCAGATTTAATTAATTTTTTAGCATATATATTTTCTAAGGAAGTAAATATATCTTCGCAAGCTTTCCTTAAACTTTCACTTGTTATATACGTTTCTAATGCTATTAAACTTATAGAAATATCTCTAGTTCTTTGTTCATTATCAATTATTGTTGCTATATTTTCTATATTACATCTAATAGCTTCAACTGGATTTTCAATATTGTCTAAGGTATTTTTTATATTATCTTTTATTTTTTCTCCAGCTAAATTTATAGCTTCTAATGCAAGCTGCTCTTTCCCTTTAGGAAAATGATAATATAACGAACCCTTTGGTGCACCACTTTCAGCTAAAATCTCATTTAATCCTGTTGCATTATATCCTTTAATTTCAAAAAGCCTTGATGCAGTTTCTATGAATTTTTCTTTTGTATTTACCTTATTAATCATATTCTTATACCTTCTTAATAAATTATAGTGACTGGTCTACATCGGTTATTATACTTATGATTTTCACAAATGTCAATAATTATGTTTTGTGTCATAGAATACTGACTTGTTATTTTTTTAATATGCCTTAATTACAAATATAATTTGGTTTCAATTCTTCTATCATATTCTGACCAATTACCAGATTCTGTTTTATCTTTTATTTGAGAAATTTTATTCATAGTAGCATCTATGGAATCAGCATAATTAACTATAAATGATTCTTCCATTTTCATATCTCTTGGAGAACCATATTCAAGCTTTCCATGATGTTGAACAACACAGCCCTTTATCCTGGCAACAAAATCCTCTGAATAAAATGAATTATTTTCTCTAATAGCATTATCTATAAGCCCCACTCCAATAACAATATGACCTTCCATTTCTCCTCTAAGGGTATATTTAAAAGGACCATCATAATATAATTCATAAATCTTACCAATGTCATGAAGCTTTGCACCAAGCATCGCAGTTTCTATTCTTCTGCAATCATATCTTTCACAAAGCATTATAGTTAAATACATAACATTTAAAGTATGTTCTGCAAGTCCTCCTATATAGTTATGATGCATGGATACACCACCTATACCCCTTTTAAATTTATCTAGGAATTCTTCGTCTTTAAAGAAATAATCATTTAAAGCTTTACCTTCCCTTGAAATTACATATTTATCTGTATATAATTCAATTTCCTCCATAATCTCTTCAATTGATCTATTTAATGTTGGAAGATAATCTGAAATCTCATAATCTGAAATAAATTCATATTTTTTTACATCCAGCTTACCATCTTTAATTCCTTCAATATCTATTACTATTCCTTCTTTAATATCACCATTTTTGCTTGGTATATTAGCCTTTATTTCTCCACTTTTATCTGCTAATATACATACAACTTTGTCAGAGTCTTTAAATATTATTTTCATTACCATTAATGATATTTTTGTAGTCTTCCCACTTTTCATATCACTTAAAAAATTCTCTTTTGTACTCATATTTTCCTCCTAATTAATTATTTTCTTTCATATCTCTTAAATCTACGTTCTAAATGTAGTATGTGTAAAAAAAATCATTTATACTTATTTGGGAACTATGTTTCTATAAAAAAGAACCTTATTATCAGCTCTCTTAGATTTCATTTAAATTTTTATAAAAGTATTACCTTATTCCTTCTAAAACTAGGTTCTTTAAAATATAAGAATGAGCATCTAATGATTCTTCTGTATTAACTTCTATAACATGAGATAACTCACTATTTTTTACAAGTATATCCTTAAATCTCCCATATCGTTTGTACAAACCAATAAAAAATGGGGAATTTTATGGAAATTTATATAACAAAGGGTTATACTATAACTGTATTGGTCAACTCTGCTGCAATTAATTTTCATTTTAGATTGGATGTGACAACATGGACAATAATTTAGGTATAATCATATGTAATAATTTTATTAAAGAAATTGAATTTATAGTAAACAATAGTAATATAGAAAATGTTATAATTTCACCTTTTGATTCTAAATGTATACATATAAAAAATAGTGAAAATGATTATTTAATGAAGGCTATTAAAAGGTGCGAAGACAAATGTGAAAAAATTGTCATTATAGGAAGTTCCTGTTGTGTACACTTCAAACAATTTATTAGTAATAACGAAAAATATAAAATATATCAACTTGAACACTGTTTTGATTTATTTACTAACAAGGATATAATTTCTCATTTTGTTAATGAAAAATCATATCTTGTTACATCAGGTTGGCTTAAAAATTGGGAGAAAAATATTGATACTCTAGCCTTAGTTAAAGGAAATAAAAAAATTAGGCTTTTAGATACTGGTATATATGAAGGGAGTTTGAAAAAACTTCAGGAATTAGCAGAGTATGCCGATCTCCCTTATGATTCATTTTTTGTGGGTTTAGATTTTTTTCGTATGTTTATAGAAAAAATTATATTGGAATGGAGATTAGAATGTGAAAAAAGGGAAACAAAACTTACCCTAGCAACTTCAAATTTAAGAAAATATGAAGAACTTAAAAAAACAGGAAAATTTATTGAGAAGAAAAAAGGACAACTTTTATATATTTTAGATAGCATTTATGAAGGTGTATTTATTATGGACTCAAATTATAAAATACTATTTGTAAATAAAAGCATAGAAAAACTATTAAATCTTGAAAATTTTAAAAGTATTCTAGGAAAAAACATATTTGATATTGGTATTATTCAAAATGATTATCGTGAAATTACACTTAATAGATTTAAGAAGGTATTAAATAATAATGTATCAGTCCCTTTAATTGAAGAAAAACTTGTACAATATGATGGAACTACTATAACAGTTGATATATATTCTGGAGCTATTGAATATGAAGGCAACTTGTGTATATTAAGCGTGATAAGAGACATTTCAGAACATAAAAAATCTGAAAATCTTAAACTGAAAGTTAAAGAACAAAGTGAGTTATTAGATAAGGCAGCGGAATATGATAATCTAAAAACTGAATTTTTTGCAAATTTATCACATGAATTTAGAACACCATTAAATGTAATGCTCAGTACACTGCAATTACTAAATTTGATTGGAATAAACAAATCTACTGGAAAAAATGAAGATAAAGTAAAGAAATATTATCATATTATGAAGCAAAACTGTTATAGGTTATTAAGACTAATAAATAATTTAATTGATATTACTAAAATTGATGCTGAATATTTTAAGCTGAATTTAAAGAATGAAAATATTATAGCCATTATAGAAGATATAACTTTATCAGTAGCGGATTATGCTAATAATAAAAGTTTGGACATTATTTTTGATACAGATATTGAGGAAAAAATAATAGCTTGTGATGCAGATAAAATTGAAAGGATCATACTTAATCTTCTTTCAAATGCAATAAAATTCACTCCGGCGGGAGGAAATATATTTGTAAGCATTGCAGATAAAGATTCAAGTTTAATAGTATCTGTAAAAGATTCTGGGACTGGAATTCCTCCTGATAAGCAAGTCTCTATTTTTAAAAGATTTATTCAGATAGATAAATCTCTTTCAAAAAATAAAGAAGGAAGTGGTATAGGTCTTTCACTTGTAAAATCTCTTGTTGAACTTCACAAAGGTACAATTAGGCTTGTTAGTGAATATGGTAATGGTAGTGAATTCATAATAGACTTTCCTGCTAAGATTTTGCCTGAAAATGAACCTATTATTTCAGATGAAAATTTAACTAAATCAAGTAAGGTACAAATGATAAATATAGAGTTTTCTGATATATATGATTAAATATACCTTAGTACATGAAGTAATTATTTATCTTTATAACTACCTCATGTACTATTCATTTCTAATCTATTTAGGCACATTCTAAAATGCATATATTGGCAGTCAATCGCTTCTAATTATAATTTTTTTACTATCCCTATGTATTAATAAAAAAACTACCTTATTAGAAAGTTACAATAAGGCACATGAAAGAAAATAACAAGTCCAAAATGCCATGGATATTTTTCATCAGGCAAGGAAGTAGATTGCACTCATAGTGGGCCTATTAGGGCAATCTGCTGACGCAGGATGATGGAAAATAGGCTGGCAGATGGACCTGTTATTTTTTTGAATGTGCCTAAATAAAAACACCAAATTTAATATCTTAAAGATATTAAATTTGGTGAATAATTTAGATTAATTTATTTAAATAATAACATTTATAATTAAAACTCCTACAAGTCCACATACTGAAATTATTGTTTCCATTACAGACCATGATTTTAAAGTTTCTGGAAGTGATAAATTGAAATACTCTTTAAATAACCAAAATCCCGGATCATTAACATGAGAGAAGATTAAGCTTCCTGATCCAGTTGCAATTACCATTAATTCTGGGCTAATTCCAGTTGCTGCTACAAGCGGTGCTACAATCCCTGCTGCTGTCATAGCTGCTACTGTAGCTGAACCTAAAGCTATTCTTAAAAGTGCAGCAATTAACCAGGCTAATAGAAGTGGTGAAATACTGCTTCCTTGCATTGCACTTGCTATATAATTTGCCACTCCACTATCAACAAGAACTTGCTTTAAGGCGCCACCGCCTCCAATAATCAATAGTACCATAGCAATTGTGGTTATTGCATCTGTCACAGTTTGCATTATTTCGTCCATTTTTTTCTTTCTATTCAATCCAAATGTAAATATAGCTACAATGACTGCTATTAATAGTGCAATTACTGGATCTCCAAAGAAACTTGCATATTTAACTATTATTGAATCTTTAGGAATAGTCATTTTAGTTATAGCTTGTATAGCCATAAAGAACACTGGTATTAACGCTGTTAATACACTGACTCCAAAGCTTGGCATTTCTTCCTCTGTAAATATTTTAGGATTATATAATCCTTTAGGAATTGGATGTTCCATCTTTTTTAAAAATTTTGAGAATATTGGTCCAGCTAGTATAACTGTTGGTATTGCTAGTATAGCGCCATATAATAATGTTTTACTTATATCAGCGTTATAAATTTCAGCTATTGCTGTTGGTCCTGGATGTGGTGGCAAAAAACCATGGGTTACAGAAAGTGCTGCTGCCATAGGTATTCCAATATATAAAAGCGGTATCTCTGCTTCAGCTGCTATTGTAAATACCAATGGAATAAGTAATACAAAACCAATTTCATAGAATAATGCAAATCCAGCAACAACTCCAGTAATAAGTACAGCCCATTGAATTCTCTTCTTGCCAAACTTTTCAATTAAAGTCATAGCAATTCTTTGAGCTCCTCCGCTGTCAGCCATAAGTTTACCAAGAATAGCACCGAATCCAATTACAAGTGCTAAGCTTCCCAATGTTCCTCCTACACCATTTTTATGGATGTTACTACACCATCTATTGGCATTCCTTCTAATACACCTACTATAAGAGATACTATAATTAAAGATAGAAAACCATTCAACTTAAATTTAATCATTAACAACAATAATAGCGCAACACTAATAGCAATTATTACCAATGGCATATATATCACTCCTTTTTAATATTTTAATTCAACGTTTACATAAATCACATATTATTGCACAATAACCATAGCTATTCATATAACAGGGAAAGAATATAATATGAAAATTTTTATATTATATTTTCTCCCCATAATTCAAGCTATTTCATATACCCACCTTTCATTGGAGATACTGCATGTTCTGAGAAAATCTTTAAAATACCTGATTTATATTTCGACTCTCTCGATTTCCAATTCTTTTTACGTTCTTCAAGTACTTTTTCAACTTCTTCATTGCTACATTTTTTACCCTTTATACCGATAATCTGTAACACTCTTTGGGGAATATTGATTTCAATTAAATCATCTTCTTCAACTAATGCAATTGGTCCACCTACTGCTGCTTCTGGTGATACATGTCCAATTGCTGGTCCTTTAGATGCCCCTGAAAATCTTCCATCTGTTATTAATGCAATACTTGAAGCTAATTCTTCATCAGAAGAAATGGCTTCTGTTGTATAGAACATTTCAGGCATGCCACTTCCCTTTGGCCCTTCATATCTTATAATAACTGCATCGCCTGGACGAATTATTTTCTTTATAACAGCATCAATTGCTTCTTCTTCACTATCGAATGGTTTTGCTTTTAATATTGCTGTATGCATTTCTTTTGGAACTGCAGAATGTTTTACTACTGCACCTTCTGGTGCAAGGTTTCCTTTTAATATCGAAATTGATCCATTAACACCAATCGGATTATTAAACGGACGAATAACATCTTCTCTCTTTAATCCTACTTTTTCAAGATAACCATTACATTTTTCATAATATCCATTCTTCTTTAATTCTTCTAAATTTTCTCCTAAAGTCTTACCGGTTACAGTCATTACATTTAAGTGAAGCATATGCTTTACTTCTTCCATGATTGCAGGTACTCCACCAGCATAATAGAAATATTGTGCTGGCCATTTCCCAGCAGGACGTATATTTAATAAGTAATGTGCATTTCTGTGTATTCTATCAAAAGTTTCTTCATCTATATATAATCCAAATTCATGAGCAATAGCAGGTAAATGTAGCAAAGAATTGCTAGATCCTGAAATAGCTGCATGTACAATAATAGCATTTTCAAAAGATTCAATCGCTACCATATCTCTTGGGCGAAGATTCATTTTAGCTAAATCCACAGCTTGTCTACCTGATTTTACTGCAACTTCTTCTAAATCTTCACATGTTGCTGGCATTAATGCACTTCCTGGAAGCATTAATCCAAGTGATTCTGCCATTACTTGCATTGTAGATGCTGTTCCCATAAATGAACATGCTCCACACGATGGACACGCATTATTTTTATAATAAGTTAATTTTTCTTCTGTGATTTCACCACGCTGACACATTGCACTATAAGCACCTATTTGTTCTAAAGTTAATAAATCTGGGCCTGCATCCATTACTCCACCTGTAACTACAATAGATGGTATGTTCAATCTTCCAATTGACATAAGATGTGCTGGAACTGCTTTATCGCAACTTGAAATAAATACTCCTGCATCAAATGGTGTTGCATTTGCATGAATTTCTATTAAAGCTGTAAGTGTATCTCTAGAAGCAAGAGAATAATTTATTCCATCATGTCCTTGTGACATTCCATCACAAATATCTGTTGCAAAATATCTCGCTGCTTTTCCACCAGACTCTGCGACTCCTTGTACAGCTTTATTTGCAAATTTTAATAGATGTGCACTTCCTGGATGACTATCTCCAAATGTACTTTCTACCATAATTTGTGGTTTTGATAAATCTTCTGATGTCCATCCCATTCCTCTACGAAGTGGATCCATTTCTGGAGCAATTTTTCTTATTTCTTGACTAATCATATTACGTCTCCCCTTACTCATTTTTTGATATCGTTTAAATACATCTGATGTATTTAAATTTAAAATACAAAAAAATACATCTCTCTCTATTTTAGAGCAGATGTATTTAAATTTGTTTCAACAATCAAATTAATTTTTCTTTACCCATAATACTTCTAATATTCCTACGATTATACACTAAATGTAAAAGCATTGCATCATGTGCACCACTAGCATCATGTGCTTTAATTGCATTTAAAATTTCTCGATGTGTTTCCATTGTTTCATTACGTAATTTTTGATTTGTAATATCAATAAATATAGCTATAGAACTGTTAATAATAGGAATTAAATTTACCATAACCAAATTTTTACTACTTTTAGCTATAGCAGTATGAAATTCTATATCTTTTTTTAAATAAGGTTCATTTCTTAAAATAAGATTGTCTATTTCATCACATAAGGTATACATTTGCTCTATTTCTTCTCCTGTAGCTTTTGCTGCAGCAATAGCTGCTATCGCTGGCTCTATCATAAATCTCACCTCTAATAAATCAATAGCTAATTTAAATTTATCTTTTACAAATGTTAGTCCTAATGGATCATCCGCAATTCCACCTTTTTGAGAAATAAAAGTTCCAGCTCCCCTTCTAATTTCTAAAATATTTCGTGAAACTAAAGCTTTTATAGCTTCTCTAATAGTACTTCTTCCTACGTTAAGTTTCTCTGCAAGTTCATATTCATTAGGTAATTTATCTCCAACCTTCCATTCATTATCCATAATTAATTGAATAATTCTTTCTGAAATTTGCTCTCCTAATGATTTTGTTGAATTGTTTATATTATTATTAAATTTTAATTCTTTAATATCTGACATAATTTCCTCCATATATTCCTATCTTACTTTTCAAAAATGCTCTTCAAATTTACTATTTCTCTTATAATTATTATATCTAACTTTCATTATTATAACAATTTCAATAATTATAAATTAAAAATCAAATCCTTTCGTGGAAATATATGTTGAAAATAAAACAAAGCTTCTATTTATTTCCTACAAAATACAGACTAGTTCAATACTCGTCCAACATACTTCATATTAGATGTACTCAATTTACTTATTTTAATGACATCTCCAGTATGAGGTGCTTGGATATACATATCATTTCCAATATACATTCCTACATGTGTTGAATCAGAAGCTTTATTAAATACTAAATCTCCTGGTTTAATTTCAGACATACTAATAGTAGTTGCAGCACTTTGTTGATCTTCTGATACTCTTGGTATATCTATCCCTTGTGAGTTAAATACATATTGCATAAGACCAGAACAATCAAATCCTGTTGGTGATTCGCCTCCCCATAAATAAGGAACTCTTAAATATTTTTCAGATTCTTCTATTATTGCCTTAGCTTTGTCTGAAATATCAGAAGGTAATGTTACTGGAATAACACTATCCGTACCACTACTTAATATTTCACTATTTTCTTGCACATACTTTAAAAGTTGTTCCTTTTCATCTTCTGATTCCTTAATTTGTTTTTCAACATCATCTTTATTTTTTTGAAGTTCTATACTCTCTTTTTCTATATTTTCCTCAACTTCTGTAAGTTTTTGTTTTGATTCCTTTGCTTCTGAAATAAGATTTTTATCGCTTGTACATATTTGAGAAATTAGATACGCCTTTTTTATTGCACCTAGAAAATCACCTGAAGAAAATAGCACATCTAAATATTGCATAGGTGTAGTTTCAAGACCTCCATTCAATTGCATTCCCTTTAATCTCTCTGATAATTGCTTATCTTTTTCTTCAACATTCTTTTCTGCTAATATTAATTGATTTTGATTATCTTTTATATCATTTTCTTTTTCTAGAATTTGCTCTTTATATTTATTTAACTTGTCCATATTATATTCAATTTTACTATCACATTCTTGTATATTTTGTTCAACCTGTTCAAGTGATAATGCAACAGGTTCTGCAAATGCTGGCACTCCACTACTTGTTACTGTCGTCAAAAATACTAAAGTTGCTACTATTGTAGTTTTATATTTCTTTTTCATTATATTCTCCTTTAGTCGCCTAGTACCTATTATTATTAAAATCATATTATGTTCATCTAATTATAAGAATAAAAGTGGCTGTATCACATTTTCGTTAAACTATTTATATTACAAACGAATAGCCTTTATGTGTTAAGTTAATCTTAAAATAACCGTATTAATTCTTATTTTTTCAATACTACTAACTACATTATAATACAATATGCCTTGCTATTTTATTAAGATTTTATTACTAATGCCAAAAGTAATCTTACAGTCATCGAATTGAATGTGCCTAATAAGACATAAAAAGATGGATATGGTTTATTAACCATATCCATCTTTTTATGTAATTTTATATTATTTATTTAATAAACTATGTATTATTCTCGTTGCATCCATATATTTACCAATGGACTTATCATGATTTAATCTATTTATGATTCTAGCTGAAAGTTCTGACATATCAACGCATTTAAACCATTCTTCATTTTGCATTGCTTGTGGTATGTATGTTAAGTTAGTAGAGTATATTCTTGTTAACAATCCTTCTTCATAAGCCTTTTTAAACTTTTCAGTTCCTTCTGTGAAGAAAGCAAATGTAGCAGCAACATATATGTTCCTAACATTTCTTTTCTTTAATTCTTTTGCAATATCAAGAACAGATTCTCCAGATGCTATCATATCATCAACAATTAAAACATCTTTTCCAGTAACATTTCTTCCTACATATTCATGCTGAACAATAGGATTCTTTCCGTTAACAATTGTAGAGTGATCTCTTCTCTTATAGAATAAACCAACATCAACACCTAAAACACTTGAATAATAAATAGCTCTATCCATAGCTCCTGTATCAGGGCTTATTACAAGCAATTTTTCTTTATCTAATTCTAACGATTTTTCATTATATATAATTGCTTTTACAATATCATAAGTTGGATAAAAATTTTCAAAAGATAATAAAGGAACAGCATTTTGAATATTAGGGTCGTGAACATCAAAAGTAATAATTTCATCAACACCTAATCTTTCAAGTTCTTGAAGTGCTAGTGCACAATCTAAGGATTCTCTACCCTTACGTCTGTGTTGTCTTGATTCGTATAAAAGAGGCATTATTACAGTTATTCTTGCTGCTTTACCTCTAATTGCTGCAACAGTTCTCTTTATATCTTGAAAATGTTCATCAGGACCTTTGTGATTTGTAATTCCAAACATTTTATACGTACAGCTATAGTTTCCAACATCACATAAAATGTAAATATCCTTTCCTCTAACAGTCTCAGAAATCTTAACCTTTCCTTCTCCATTTGAAAATCTTATTTCATCAAGTGGTATTAAGAATGATTCAGTACAATTCCTATTGCTTTGGATAGACTTGTCTATAGCATTGCCTAATTCGGTGCAACTTTCTAATGCTATTATTCCAAGTTCATGATTTAATTCACTCATTTGTTTTCCCCTTTTTTTATTATTTTATCTCATGTCTAGCGGTTCTACCATTCCCATCTCTTTAAATTGAAATGTTAGAACTAGACGATCATAGATAAGATACCCATTGAGGGTACAAGTTAAACTAGATTCAAGTGGAGTATAAAGTGATTCTCAGCTTCAGATGGAGTTTTTACAACTCTCCCCATTTAAAGCTTAGAAGAACTTATCCAGGAGCGTGCAGCCGTTATTCCTCAATTAAGCAGATAAGTGAGAATCGAAACTTTATATTTCGTTCTTCGAACTTAATTAACAGCCAAATGGCGTTAGCCTCATAAGAGTATGATTTAGTGTGAATCGGTTAAGCAGACATCTCAAATCTATGATTTGATGATGGTCGCTTACTCTGTGAGTATTCCTCTGACTTTAGCAAGAGGAGTTTCGCATATACGGGCATGTTACGGATGCTAGCTATCGGATAAAACTTCACTTCAAAAGTTTCACAAAAAAATTCAAACAATTAGATTATACATTAAAATCATATATATATAAATATGTTCTTGCAAATTTAAAGAAAATTTCATAATAATATTATACTCATATCTAAATCTTTTTTTCAATTTTTTACAAAATATTCTTTTAAAGTTAATATTTTTATTCAATATAAATTTAAAAGGTGCTACATCTAATCGTATTAAAACGTTTAAATATAACACCAATTAATTCTAAATATTTGTTAATTATTAAACCAAACTAAATATATTCTTATAAGAATTATTTTTTTCTCCTATTATTTCTCCATCTTTTATTGTTATTATTCTTTGTGTTTCGTTTGCAAGTTTTATTTCATGAGTTATTAATATTATGGTTTTTCCTTGTGTTTCATGAATCTTGTGAAATATATTCATAACTAACCTTCCGGTTTCAGAATCAAGGGCTCCTGTTGGTTCATCTGCAAGTATAATGTCAGGATCATTGGCAAGAGCACGAGCAATTGCAACTCTTTGCTTTTGTCCACCTGATAATTCATTTGGAAGATGAGTCATCCTATCTTCCATTCCTACTAATTGTAAAAGCTCTTTAGCTTTATTTATTCTTGTTTTTCTATCTACTCCATAATAAAGCATTGGTAACTCTACATTTTGTAATGAATTTGTTCTAGGTATCAAATTAGAAGTTTGAAATACAAATCCTATCTTGTTATTTCTTATTTCTGATAATTTATTATCATTAATTTGGCTAATATCTATACCATCGAGAATATATTCACCTGAAGTTTGTCTATCAAGAGCACCTATAATATTCATTAAAGTACTTTTTCCAGATCCAGATGCACCAACAATAGCTAAAAATTCCCCATTTTTAATATTAATATTAATATTTTTAAGAATATCTAACTGATTTGGTTTTCCTATAAAAAAGCTTTTTGTGATGTTCTTCATTTCAATTATATAATTATTCAATTAACTCCCCTCCCTTATTTCATCAATATAAGAATCTAATTTTATCTTATATTTATTCATAGGATGCTAATACTTAAGTTTACAACTTTATATTATTTATTTTAATAATATTTTGTTACTAATTTTGAAACTATATTTAGATTGTTAATTTTAAAATTTATATTTTTCTTATCTTACCTTTATAGTAGCATTTTGCAGGCTATAAGTCAATGTAAACTTTTTCAAAAGAGCTGAAATATAACTCGCTTAAACATATAAATATCGATTAATTACACTTATAACAAGGTATCTCAAAATAAAAAATCATATACATACTCTATTTTTCTTTGAATTATTTATTATTTTGAGACAATCCTTTAAGGCATTTTTGACTTGTTATTTTCTTTCATATACCTACATTCTCACAAGTATCTCATTTATCTCTTCGCTTACCTTAATTCTTTCATCATAAACCCATTTCACATCCATTTTTAAGTTGAATATTTTAGAAAATGAATAATACATATTTATCTTTTGATAATACATTTCTAAATCATCTAAATTACCATTATAGCACTGTGGAATAAATAATTCTTTTTGTTTATTAACAAACAACTCATCTACATAAATTAAAAATGTATTCATTAATTCATCTCTTGTCACATCAAATGGAACTTTTAATAAATCCCACTGTATTTCTTCATTTAGTTTATATTTCTTTATTTTATCTAAAATTAATATATATTCACTAATATCCATTTTTGTATAATAATCTAACTTTTCTTCACGAGTACTCCAAAGGGCAAGCTTTTCATTTAAAGGTAAGCTTCTAATCTTAAGTATCGCATCAGATGGTCCAATAACAGCTTCTCTTATAATTTGATCTTCAGCTTCTAGTTTAGATTTAATTATATCTGCATTTCCGCCTACACTTGCAATATATCCAGTGTCATAAATGCCAATTCTTCCTGCACGTCCTCCAACCTGTTTTATTTCTTGTGAAGTTAATTCTCGTACTTCTTCCCCATCAAATTTTCTTATACTCATAAAGATAATTCTTCTAATAGGTAGATTAACTCCCATTCCTATTGCATCAGTAGTTACTAGTACCTTTGTTTCTTTATTTACAAATTGTTCATATTGCATTTTTCTAACTTCTGGTGGCAAATCTCCATAAATTATACTTGCTTTAATTCCTTTACTGGAATATTCCTGTGCTATCTCTAGTACTCTTTTTTTAGAAAATACTACTATAGCATCACCTTCCTTAGTATCCTTATAACTAAAGTTTTTATATTCAACTTCTAATGGGATATCTCTTTTATATTCTTTTATTTCATATTCATCTTTGCAATCATTTATGATTGTTTCTAATATAAATTTTGCATTAGCTGCTCCACATATATGGATTTCATCACATTGAAGTCCTAATACTGCTCTGCTCCATGCCATTCCACGAAATGGATCTCTAATCATTTGAATTTCATCAATTACAGCTATATCATAATGCTCTTTTAAATTAACTTTTTCTATAGTACATGAAGTATGAGTTGAACCTACATTTATTATTTCTTCTTCCCCAGTTAAAAGGTCACAAACCACGCCCTCTTTATTAAGCTTTTCAAAATTTTCTAAAGCAAGAATTCTTAGTGGAGATAAATATACACCTTTTTTTGCACTTTTAAGACGCTCTAACGCATTATATGTTTTACCAGTATTAGTATCACCTACATGTATGTAGAACCTTCTCTTCATATTTCTAGCTTTAAGATATTCATCCTTAGGATTACTTGGAAAGTTCTCTTCAAATTCTTTTGCAATTAATTTAGGTATATGTTGTTTGGTAAGTATTGTCATTATTCCTTGATTTAAAAAATTGTTATAATTCCCACGTACTACTTCATAGAAATCAAATTCAGTATTATTTTTTTTATTATAAGAATCAAGCATTCTCTTTGAGACATTTTCTAATATATCTTCATATCTCTCACATACCTGATTAAAATCCTTTAAGCTTTGATCCTCCAATTCCTTAAGCTTTTTGAGTTTCTTTCTTATTGAACTTTCATGTTCTATAAGTGCTCCTGGTTTTGAATGTTCTACTATTTCTTCTATTTGATTTATTTGACTTTTATATTTTTTAAAATCTCTTTGTGCTGCATTATTTTTCATTTACTCCACTCCATATACTAAACTTCTATTTTTACTTATCATATTCATATTTCCTTACATCTTTAATCTTTTAAATACTATTCCAGCTATTCTTATTTTATATAATTACATGAAAATTATACCATACTCTTAGTTTTACTAAATAAAAAAACGTTTTCAGTTGTTATGTAATATTTAATGTATTATATTCATATATTAAATTATCAATAAATTTGTATTCATTTCAGATTAGTGTCAATAATACAAAGGTGGTGTTATTTATGAAAGTTATGTACTTAAAATATATACATGGAATAAGACATTCTATCATAAAGGAAGGTGGCAATATTATAATGAATGATTCAAAAATAATACCTTTTAAACCTGATGAAAAAATACAAATAAATAAATCTACCACTTTTTTTAATTCTAAAGAAAATAGTATTACATCTACATTCAATGATAAAGTTAATGAAGAAATTACTAATTTTTTCTTTGATGCTATACACAAAAATTATTTATCTAGTAGAAAAAAATAGTGATTTTATACCAAATAAAATATAGTAAAAAAACTTCATACAAATTTAAAAAAGAACCATGACAAACAACGCAGGAAGTGTATTAAGCATAGCTATATCAATGGCATAATATCTTCAATTATATCTCCAGATGCAATGCAAGCTTTATTTATAGGCACACAAGTTGGCTCTGAAGGATATCTATCAATCAATTTATCTCTGGACTTAGAACAGCCTTTACTATATCATTTATCTTTAGCATAATTGCTGCTGCAATTTCTTATTTCGGAGGTACAAAGCCAGATTTGCAAGAAGAACTAGGCTAGAATGAAGAAGAAAAATTAGTCTAAATACAATGTATAGTGATAATTATAGATGAAATCTCCAAATAAAAAGTGAGGAACCAAATCTTAGATTTGGTTCCTCACTTTTTTTCTATTGTGCATACCTCTTCAATATTTCAACAATAATATTTGTGCAAATGTCCATTCCTTCTACTGTAATATGTTCAAATTCTCCATGAAATGCAAAGCCACCTGTTCCAAGGTTAGGAGAAGGTAATCCCATATAGCTTAAAGTTGCACCATCAGTACCACCACGAATTGGTTCTATCACTGGTGTAACATTTAAAGTTTTCATAGCTTCTGTTGCATTATCAATAAGATGAAAGCAAGGTTTTACATTCTCAATCATATTTTTATATTGATCTCTTATTGTAGCTTTTACTGTCCCTGCACCATATTTTTCATTTATAAACTTTTCTGCAAGTTGTATCATTGATTTTTTAACTTCAAATTTTTCGCTATTATGATCACGTAAAATATATTCCATAGTTGCATTATCTGTATTTCCACTAAGCTTCTCTAAATAATAGAAACCTTCATATCCTTCTGTATATTCCGGTCTTTCCACTGCAGGTAACATTGAATTAAATTCAATAGCTACATTTAAAGCATTTATCATTGTATTCTTTGCAGAGCCTGGGTGAACTGATACACCACTAATTTCTATTTTTGCTGCTGCTGCATTGAAGTTTTCATAGGAAATTTCACCTTCTATACCACCATCAATTGTATATGCAAAATCTGCATCAAAGTTTTTTACATCAAAAAAGTGTGCTCCAAGTCCTACTTCTTCATCCGGAGTAAATCCTATACATATTTTCCCATGAGGAACATTTTCATTTATTATAACTTCACATGCTGTAAGTATTTCCGCAATACCAGCCTTATCATCAGCGCCAAGTAATGAAGTTCCATCAGTTGTAATAAGAGTTCTACCTTTTAAAGTTTTTAAATGAGGGAATCTCTCTGAAGATAAAATGCTATTATTTCCTTTTAAAACAACATTTCCTCCATCATAATTTTCAATTATTTGTGGTTTTACATTATCTCCATTAGCTGCTGGTGCAGTATCCATATGAGCTATAAGTCCTATACTTAGTTTCTCTTCATACCCTTTAGTTGCAGGAATATAACCATATACATAACAATTATCATCAACTCGAACATCTTGAATCCCAAGTCCCTTCATTTCTTCTACAAGTATGCTTGCTAAATCAAATTGCCTTATAGTCGTTGGATGTGTATCAGAATTTTCATCTGATGTAGTGTGCACCTTAACATATTTTAATAAACGTTCGTAAGCTTTCATGTATTTTGTCTCCTTCTCAATTCATAATAATTCACTGAAAGTAAACTTTCACTTAGCAATAATTAATTATATAGTATATTTTACTTATTATATTTATATAAATCAATAATAGCTTGGACAAAGATACTGGAAACAGTGTACTACATATTACACTGATGACTTACTAATTTCAATTCTTCTAGTTTCTTCATTAAAATGTGCATTAATATTTTCACAAGTTTCTTCTAAAATCATTTTAGTCTTTCCAAAGCAAAATATTGTATTTGTAAATGCTATAGCAGCACTTATCCGTCCATATTTAGGTACTATCAATGTTGTAGGTATATGTGCCTTACTTCCTACAATTCCTGCACTAATATTTTCTCCAGCTGATAAGATTCCTCCTCTTGCAACAGAATTAGACTTTGTAAATAGTATATCTTTCATTGCAGTAAGTTTTGATGTGTACTCTCCTCTACCACCTATTATAATATTTCCTGTAGACTTTATATTGCAATCCTGACAATATCCTATTCTTATATCTAATGGGACTATTATATTTTTCTCATAATAATCTATCTCATTTTCTAATATATTAATAAGGGTAAACAAATCATTAATAGAATTCATTTCTAAAATATTATATCCTAGTACTTTGTCCTTAATAAAATCCACTAGCTTATTACGCTTTGTTTTATTTTTTATATTTAGTGAAACTATATTTAAGGCTAATCTTTGAAAATCACCAAATTTTTTTTCGGTTAAAGTCCTTATAAAGTCGTTGGTTTCAAATTTTATGCTATTAAGATTTAACTTATTTATAGAATCAATGATTTTTAATACAATATTTTTAAATTCAACTAACACATCTGAATACTCTTTTTTTCTTATATCAATTTGTCCTGATAAAATTTTTGAATTAATTGCATTTCCTAAAATAGTTATTTCTCCACCAGTAACTACACTTGAAGTATTAATATTTCGGCTTACATCTAAAGAACCACCTGCTTTAACAGACATATTGTCATCAACACTATTATAAACCTCTATATCTCCACAAAATTTAATATTGCAAGTATTCATATTTACGGACTCTACAGTATAAACAGGATTAACACTAACATTCCTATTAGCTATATGGGCTTTTCCATCAATGGTAGCTATAATATTATTATCTTCAATTTTACATCCATTTGAAATGTTAATTGGCATTTTTCTAATATATTCTCTCTTTACTATTTTTCCAAATATATTTATTCCATCTTCACCTATAATCTCTGGAATTATTTCTGCAATTCTATCTCCTGAATTAACATTTGAAATTCTAAATAGATTTTTATAATCAACCTGCTCATTAGAATCTGGTTCTGGAAACATCATTTGAGTTGGAGTAAAAAATAATTTCACTTCACTTGGTATGTCTTTAACTATTTTTTTGCCTTCTGCAATTAAAACTTCTTCCATAGATCCTTCTGACGCTAATTTTAATTCTTCTTCTTTAATTCCGTAGACCACACCATTTTCTTTTAAAACTTTCTTTAGCTCCAAAATAGTGAAATGCTCTGGTTCCTTTTGATATACTATTTCAGTAGATATGGCTAAGTTAATAAATGATTCCCTATCCTTTAGTTTATACTCAATTTCAGGTGTGTATTCTACCGTTATATATGCTTTCATTTTGTCTTCAGAAATAATCACATTTACTTTCTTATCAGATTTGGTTTTCTCACAATTATAAGTTATTTTATCACTCGAGGTTACTTCATATACCTTATAAATCTCACATTTGCTATTATTAATGAATAATTCCACATTTTTACTAGACTTTATTGTTATACATTCTTCATTTAAACCATCTACCACTATTATTTCCCCATTAACAACTTTAGCTCCCGCATCATTTCCCATAATTATCCCCCAGAATAAAAAATTACTACCAAATTCATCATAAAATTGGCACTTTTAATATAGCATTTATATTTAAACAGAACAAGTAACTATTTGTATTTAATTTATGTATTTATTCTTAGGCATATGAAATAAAATAATAATTTAGTATTTTAGTTTTTCTTAGAAGTCTGCTCTTAGTTTTGTGGCAAAAATAGGGCTGTCTAAAAGTAGAAATTATATTTCTACTTTTAGGCAGCCCTAATCCTATATATGATTATCTTTAGAGACGGAAATATTATTGGTTGCACTTAATAAGTTCCTGATTGTGCTTCACACTCTTTTTATCCGTGCGTGCTTTATTATCTGTGAAATGATCTTGATTGCACTTCGTGCTTTATTTATCTGTGTATATTTTAAAACTTAAAGCTAATTGAGTTAATTTTTCTGCAGCTGCTGTTTGCTCTTGAGCTACTATAGCAACTTGCTCAATTGCCTTATTTGTTTCCTCTATACCCACTAAAATTTCTTCTGAATTACTTTTAGTGTCTTTCATATTATTTGCAATAGTTTGTACAACAGCTGAAATTTCTTCTGTAGATGCATTTAATTCTTCACTCATTGATGCAATATTTTGAGAAGAGTCACTAATAAAAGCAGCATCATTTTCATAGTTCTTTCCTGTATCAATCAATAAATCATAACCTGTTCTTACACTATTATCAATATAATACAATATATCCTTTGAATTACCTGATAAATTTTCAAAACTAATTTGAACATTTGAAACTACATTTTGAATATTCTTTACATACTCTGCTGATTGTTCAGCAAGCACCTTTACTTCATTTGCAACAACCGCAAAACCTCTTCCATTTTCTCCAGCTCTTGCTGCTTCAATATTTGCATTTAGCGCAAGTAAATTTGTTTGCTCTGCTATTGATGCAATAGATTTAGCAATTATACCAATTTCACTAACTACCTTTCCTTGCTCAATAGCGTTAAGTATATTATTTTGTTTTTCTTCATATAACTTGTCAGCAACATTTTTAGAATCAAAACCTTTTTCTTTTATATTAGTAGCTCTTTCTTTACTCTCTATAGCTTTTTGACTACTTTCAGTTGAATTTGAAGCTAATTGAGTTATTCCTAAATTAACTTCTTCCATTGTTGAAGATAACTCTTCAGTACTTGCATTTATTTCTAGTATATTTTGAACTATACTAGATGTGTTCTTATCTATATTTTCGAAATTACTTGACATCTCTTCCAATGTGGCAGATAATTCTTGACTAGATGATGTTACCATTTGAGATTGATCTATTATATTTTCAATTACTGCTTTCATTTTTTCTTTTGCTTGATTTAATCCTGTAATTAGTTTTCCTAGTTCATCATTACTTTTACTTTCAAGGGAATATGTTAAATCTCCTTCTCCTAGAGCCTCTGCAAATAGTAATACCTTTTTTACTGTTTTTGATATGTTGAATGATAAAATTAGACCAACAATAATTGCTAAAATAATACCTACAGCTAAAATTACATACATTATATTAACCGTAATCTTATAATTCATTGCGTTACTTTCATTTTCTTCTTTTGCTAAATTCTGATTTATTTCAATTAATTCATTAAGTTTTTGGAACATATCATCTCTAGCTTTAAACAATTCAGTTGTTTCATTACTTGCTTCAGTATAATTCTCATTTTTGAGCAAATCAAAAACATTACTTTGTACAGTTCCATACTTTTCTATAGAAGAAAGAAAATCATTAAATATTTTTTTTGTATCATCTGACATAAAACTTTCACTATAAGAATCAACATATTTAGTATTTTCAGATCTAATTGTACCTATTATTTGCAAAGCTTCGTTGGTTTTATCAACATCCTTGTTAATAAGTGCACCCTGAGCTAGTGATATTTCGTCTAATAGATTCTCCTTAATTAAATGTATTTGATCAATACTTTGGAGATTATTAGAATATATATTCTGTGAATTCTCTTGCATAATTGTCATACCATACTTTCCAAAAAAACCTGTTATTGCTATCAATACAGCAATAGTCATAAAACCTGTTAATAATTTTGTTTTGATAGATAAATTTCTTATGATTTTCATAATTACTCCCCCTACAAATCTATTATTTATGAACATATTTATTCTATTTCAGTAATTACTATCCATTAGGTAATTAATTTTTATATAATTACTTCTCTCTAAATATTATTTTATTATATTAACCTTAACAATCGCTTAACAGATAAATTTTGGGCTTTTTGCTATAATTTCTGTGCATTTTGTCATATTACAAAGATTATACGCGAAGTAAAGAAGTATTTGAAGTTAATATTTTATAAAAAATTACTGTTCAAAATAAAAATATTATTTTTATACTTATATGATTATGCCACAAAAAGGTCAAATGGACTCTCTAATCCACAGTATATAGGTATTCACTCAAGCTATTTATACATCATATTGCGTACTATAAATTGTTTCATACCTTTTTGTGGTTTAATCACTTATATTAATTATATATTGATACTATTTATTTTATAGACTTTTTCTTATAAACTTCAGTTCATTCAACGATTCATAAAATTTATCAATATGTTCTTTAGACAATCATAATTTATATTTCTATTCTTTCCCCAATGATTATACATTTTGAATCTTTTCCATGACCAATTTCATTTGTTTTTGCAATTGGCATACTTAAATTATTTACAACTTCTTTTATTATTTCTACTATGCTTGGAAAATACTTTTCTCTTTCCATTTCTGTGTAACTTCCAAGTATTATTCCTTTAACCTTTTTAAATACACCCATTTGTTTGTATTGAGTTAAATATGTTGTCATTTTAGGTACATCTCCACCTAAACTTTCTAAAAATATAATTTTATCTTGAAAATCTGGCATATACTCTGTTCCTGAAAGTTTTAAGAAACAACGAAGATTTCCTCCTACCACAATTCCTTCCATAGAATTTCCTTGTATCCATTCATAGTCAAAGCTTATAAGTTCCTTTCCATTACCCATAAATGTATTTTTAAATTCTTCAACTTGTTTATTCTTATTAACTTCTATTAAATTTCTTATTTGATAAAGGTAAGTTTTCATACCTGTTTTTGAATATAACGAATTTATAATTACAGATAAATCACTATATCCAAAAAAAGGCTTAGGATTATTCTTTATAATTTCAAAATCTAAATAATCCAACACTCCATTAGCTAAATCTCCACCAGACACATCAAATATGGCTTTAATATCAGAATCCTTAAAAAACTGCATTAAAATCTCTGCTCGTTCTTCACCAGTTCCATTAAAAGCAGAAATTTTTCTATATATTTTTTCACTAAACACCGATTTAAGACCAAGAGAACTTAAGGTAGCTTCTAATTCTTCCACCTTTATTCTGCTACTTTCATTTAATCCATTAGAACAAGCAACAATCCCTACTTTGTCACCATAATTCAACAAGCTCATATTTCTTCTCCCTTGCATAAATATTTATTTTATTCACACGCCTTATACAATTTTATCTCAGTAATTTTTTCCGCATATAAATTTATTTTAATCTTTAGAAGAAATGTGCAGATAAAAAAGAGAGTAAGTATTTACTTGTACTAATTTCTCAATAACGTAACATATACTCTCTTTAAATCTTTATGACTATTTAATTTCTCATTACAATTGTTAATTATACTATTGCATAGCTCCGCTCCAGTCAAGATAATAACCACCAATATATGTATTATATGCCATGTCTCCTTCAGAGTTTAGATAATACCATGTTGTTCCATCATTTATCCAACCTGTTTGCATTACTCCATCTGCATCCATGTAATACCATTTCCCTCCTACCATTTTCCATCCACTTACTGGAACACCTTGTTCAAGTAATATCCATTTCCCATCTGAAGTTTTCCCCCAAAAATCACCCTTGATTCCTGTGCTTGGTGCAGTACTTACTATAGCATTTCCTACATTGGAGTCTTTAGTGTTATTTGTAGTTGTTGCAGTTGTTGCGGTTGTTGCGGTTGTTGCAGTGGTAGTAGTACTATCCTGAGTTTGTGCACTTGAAAAACTATTAGTATATGAATCAACTTTATAGTTGCTTTTAGCAATATCTGTAGACTCAAACCCCGGTTCCAAATTATTTAATTCATCCTTAGTATATGTATCTGTATTCGTGCTTGCTGCATAAGTGCAAGTACCTTGGGCTAAAACTGCTACTACGGCTAAAGCTAAAATTCTTAATTTATTAATTTTCATTTTCTCATCTCCTAGAATATTTTATGTAAATTATTATTTTGTCTAAAATTATATTCTTGTTATTAATTATCGATTCAATTTTTTAATTCTTGAGTATTTTTAATTATAAATTCAAGGCATATTCAAAAAATAACTGTAAGTATATTAGTGTATTTTGTGTCCTATGCTTAATTCATTATTATATGTAGAAATGTATTAGCATTTTATGTACATTAAAAAAAGTCCCAATATAGCTAGTGCTTAATTAGAACTATTTCTTTAATTAGGCACAATCAAATAAATAACAAGTCCATTTGCCAGCCTATTTTCCATCATGCTGCGTCGGCAAATTGACCTAATAGGCCCGCTATCAGGGCAATTCGTCTCCTTGCCTGATGAAAAATATTCATGGTAACTTTGGACCTGTTATTTATTTTCATGTGCCTTAGTTAACCTTTATTATTAAATTTCTTACAAAGTTCTAACATATCTTCTTGTGCATTAATAGTCCTTCCTTCTGCCTCTACTTTTGTGTAAGACCCATTTGGAATCAAAATCCTGCTTTTAACATTGTCTTTTATGTAAAGTCCGAGCATTTCTTTAAGCTCTTTTTTTATTATTGGTTCTTCAATTATTGTCATAGTTTCAACTCTTTTATCTAAATTTCTATACATCCAGTCAGCACTTGATATATATATGTCTTCTTTTCCTTCATTAAAAAAATAATATATTCTGCTATGCTCTAAATATCTTCCTACTATACTTCTAACTTTTATGTTATCACTTAAGCCTTTAACTCCAGGTTTTAAGCAGCAAATTCCCCTAACTATAAGTTCTACTTTAACTCCTGCTTGTGAAGCTTTGTATAAATCTATCATAAGTTTTTTATCAACTAATGAATTCATTTTTGCAATTATTTTTGCGCTCTTTCCATGTTTTGCATGTTCTGTTTCTCTTTCAATTAAATATTCTAATTTTTTTCTTAATTCATATGGTGCAATTGTTATTTTGCTCATGTTTTTCGGTTTAAAATATCCTGAAAGCATATTAAATATAACAGATGCATCTTCTCCAAATTCTGATTTTGAAGTAAGAAGTCCTATATCAGTATAGAATTTTGCAGTCACATCGTTATAATTTCCTGTGCCTAAATGAACATATCTTTTTATTCCCTTCTTTTCTTTTCTAACAATTAATAATATTTTGCTATGAGTTTTAAGGCCTATTACTCCATATATAACATGGCACCCTGCTTTTTCAAGTTGCCTTGCCCAATGGATATTGTTTTCTTCATCAAACCTAGCTTTAAGTTCAACTAGTACTGTTACTTGTTTCCCATTTTCTGCTGCCTTTGAAAGAGCTGCAATTACTGGTGAATTACCACTTACTCTGTATAATGTCTGCTTTATTGCTAATACCTTTTCATCTTTTGCAGCAGCTTCAACTAATTTAACAACAGATGAAAAACTTTCATAAGGATGATGAAGGAAAATATCTTTTTTACTTATTGCTTGAAACATATCACATTCTTGCAATTCTTTAATTGGCAAATTCCTTATTTGTTCAAACTTAAGGTCATTGTATCCTTTTATACTATGTAATTTATTAATAAATGTTAAATCAATTGGTCCCTTTATAGAAAATATTTGATTTTCTGATATTTCAAATTCTTGTTCTAATTTATTTATAACTCTATTATCATGAGTATCTTCAACTTCTAGTCTTACTGCAAGACCCCATCTTCTTTGTTTAAGAGACTCTTCTATTGTTTCAAGTAAGTCTTCTGCACCTTCTTCATTTAAACTTAAATCCGCATTTTTTGTTATTCTGTAGCAAGCAGTTGTTAATACTTTATATCCAAATAATTCACTTAGATGATTTTTTATAACGTCTTCCAATAATACAAAATTTTCTCCTTGTCCTCCTGGAATAGGTACCAATCTTTCCAATACTGATGGCACTTGAATAGTTGCAAATATTTCTTGTTCACTTTTATTTGTCTTTAATACTACACCTATATTTAGTGTCTTATTGAATAATAGTGGGAAAGGCCTTCCAGAATCAATTACCATAGGTGTTAATACTGGATAAAGAATATTTCTATAATAATGATTTACAAAATCTAATTGTTCTTTATTTAACATATCAAATGTAAAAATTCTTATTTTCTTAGTTCCTAAATGATTGTATAGATGTTCATAAGTTTTATACTGGTCTTTTACCATAGCTCTTACTTTATGTAGTATTTTTTGAATTTGCTCACTAGGTGTTAATCCTGAGACTTCTTTTTCTTCAAATCCTGCTTGAATTTGGCTATATAATGATCCAACTCTTACCATGAAAAATTCATCAAGATTAGAGCAAGATATAGTCAAAAATTTAAGTCTTTCTAAAAGAGGATTTGTATTATCTTTAGCTTCATCTAAAACTCTTTGATTAAATTCCAACCAACTAAGTTCTCTATTAAAAAAGTTCTCGTAATTATCATATATGTACGTTTTATTCATAACTATTCTGCTACTCAAAATATAGAGTTTTTGTTGTGCTACTGCTTTAGCCAAATGTCTATTCTTCATCATTCCACTTACATTCAAATCCTCAATAGTTATAAATCTTGGTTTTTGCTTTACTAACTCGTTTACTGTCTTATTAATATAGTCCGTTCTTGTATTTGCAAGTTTTTGATGAAGTTTCTGTACCTTAACTGTTTGTTCTTGGATATTTTGATGAGTAGCATTTCCTCCTTCTTTTTTTAATATTCTTGTTTCTTTTCTTTAAACTTTCATATTTTCTTGAAAGCTTTCTTTGTTCACGTTTCAACTTCTTTTCTAATTTCTTTACTGTTGAAGTTTTGTTTATATTTTTCTTTGTCATACCATTACTGCATATGGTAAAATTTAAGAAAGTAAACTTTAACATCTTGATTTTTCTTTTTCTTAAATTTAGGAAAACCACTTTCACCTTTAAAAAACTTTTTAAAGGCTTTTTCTCCATTCATAATAGCTTGTTTAGTAGCTTTATGCGATATATATTTTGTTTTTGAATATGCCTTAATTTAATTATGTGTAATTATATTATTTAAAATACGTCTTGAATAATGTAATATATTTAAATGTATACTAGTGTAATCTAATATTTTTTAACTATATGTTAATACATTATTATTTGTAAGTTAACTTTTTGCCCAATTACGTCACAAGGAGGAATTAAATGAAAAATATTGCAGTAATTGATATAGGTTCTAATTCTATGAGAGTTTTAGTATATGAAATATATGAAAATAATTCTTTTAAAATAATTGATGAAGAAAAAAGGATGACAAGGCTTGGTCAATTTATTGATGAAACTAACAATTTATCAAATGAGGGAATTAAAAAATTGCTAATTACTTTAGAATTCTTCAAAATTCTTTGTGAAAAGAATAACGTAGTAGAAATAATTGTAGTTGCTACTGAAGCAGTTAGACGTTCAAACAATAAAAAAGAAATTTTATCTTTAGTAAAAGAAAAGATTAAATTAGATATTAGAATCTTAAGTGGACTTGAAGAATCAGCTTATGGTTATATAACAATTAAAGCTACTATGGACATTAATGATGCTCTGCTTGTTGACATTGGTGGTTCAAGTATGGAAATCACTTTGGTTAAAAACAAGACAATCTCTAATGGAATAAGCTTACCTTTAGGTTCAATTCCTCTAACTAAGCTTTTTCCGTTTGATCCACCAGTAGATAAGGATACAACACTAGAATTTAAAAAATTTATTTTTAAGGAATTTGATAAATTACCTTGGTTAAATAATGCTAAAAACTTACCTCTAATAGGAATAGGTGGTACAGCTCGTTCAATAGGTAAAATCCATAAAAAATTCATAAACTATCCTTTGGATTTATTGCATAATTATACTCTTGCTTTTGATGAGGTTAAAACTATATATAATTATGTTCTTGATCTTAACCTTAACCAAAAAGCTAAATTAAAAGGACTTCCTAAAGGAAGAGCTGATATATTTACTGCTCCTTTTGCATCCCTTGTAATGCTTATGAGTTATTGCAATTGTCCAAATCTTAAAATTAGTCAATATGGAATTCGTGAAGGTGTTTTATATGAAAAACTTTTAGGGCAGGATATTCATAATGCAGATATTTTAGAATTCTCTTTAAATAATATTTTGACTAATAATGATTTAAATATTAGTCATGCTGATAAAATATGTGATTTATCTAATGTTCTTTTTGAATACTTAGAAAATTCCAATTCTAAATATTTAAAATTAGAAAACAAGTTACTTAGAATTTCTGCTAAATTACATGATGTAGGCGTGAGCATATCTGTAAAACATGCTTATAAACATGGGTTTTACATTATAATAAATTCACTTATTGCAGGACTTACTCATAAAGAAATATTAATGGTTGGATATACAGTTGCCCTTAGTGGTAAATTTGATTATAAATTAGCTGATGAATATAAAGAGTTATTAACTAAAGATGATATTATGATTTGTAAAAGACTTTCTGTAATCTTATGTATTGCTCATAAAATTGATAAATATTTTTATAATAGCTTAACTGAGGTTGTTATCATAAATGAGAAAGATAATTTTAAATTGGCACTTCCTAAAATCAGTGTAAAATATATGACTGATAGCTTGCCTGTTGAGATGGATGAAATCTTTAAGAAATGTTTTTCTAAAAAATTATCAATTGTGGCGCTTTAAACATTTTAAAGTTATTTATTGCTAGCTCCTGGATGAGGTGCTCATTGAGGTTACGATATCCCCTTTGTGGGGATAAGTTCAACTAAGATTCAGATGGAGATTAAACCCCACCTGGATCAAGTTTCACTTGATAAAATTATATGTAGATATCCCCCAAGTGAACGTTGCACTTTGAGGATATTTTAGTTTTATATTATTCTATTTATTTCAGAAACTATACCTTCTATAAATTTTTCTTTATCTAACTCTTTAAAGCATAATTCGGTTTCACTTGCAGGTACATAAGCATAAGATGAACCAATAAATTCATATTCTTGATTGATACGTTCTATACATTCTGTAAAAACACCTTCTCCACCACTAAACAATGTAATATACACCGAACTTATATTATTAGCATCATCACATATATAATCATTGGTAAGCTTTACATGAACTAGCTTTCCATTAACCTCAATGCTACATAATACTTCATTCCAATCATCAATGTACCTATTATACGTAGTTATAAAATTATATTGTCCAAACTTTTCATCTATTACATTTTCTATTTCCATAACCATGTTTTCTATACATTCTTTTAATATATTTTCTATTTCTTCCTTCGAATATATTATTTTTCCATTATCCTTATTAAAATCATCAAACTCATCAATTGGCATATCAAACTCATATTCTTTCTTTAAACTGCTAGATTTATTATATAAATCATTGTAAGTTAAATTCTCATTTTCGTGACAGTTAAAACATCCTCCCATATTTAACCACGGTCCTTTATAATATTAACTATTTTAAATATATTAAAATAATTAATATTATATAACCATAATTTAATTGATATCTTAATAAAGTTAGAGTTTCTTCAAATATTATTTCCATCTTAATTTACTATAGCTTCACCTAATAATTCTAATATAGCTCCATATAATGCTACTGTCCTCGCTGCAATTATGGAATTACTTAGTGGAGATACTTTACGCTATCATTGCTATGCAAGTTGTTAAGCAGATTGACTATAATCTTCTAGCGCCTAAATTTGTAGGAAATAGTGTTGGTTTACATGCTGTATTTACTATGATTGCAATATTAATTGGTGTAATGTAGGTGGATTATTAGGAATGCTTCTTGCGGTTCCAATTGCTGCTTCTTTTAAAGTCTTATTTAATAATTGGTACGAAAATTATGTGAAAAACCAAGATGATTCTCGAGCTTAGTTAACTGATGCATACGAGTTAACTTCCTTTGAAAAGGATTTGGTGTGAATCACTTACTCTGCGAGTGAATATGAGTCGAGTTTCCCTTATAATTGTTCAAAACTGAATTGAGAAAGAACCTAAAAGTTAGAGGCGCCAAATTTTATATTGGGCTCCTCTAACTCTTCTATGGACATATATCCTCAAAGTACAATATTTATTTTACATAGCTCAACAGATTATTTTATTATTACGAGCCTTCTAAATTTATTAGAAGATGCTTTTTAATTTTTATACCTCAAGGGGTATAAGTTTAACTAAATCAGCTAGGGTATTAAACTCCACCTGAAAAGTTTCACTTTATGCTACCCAAGCTCCACTTGAATCAACTCTATATCCATCAATAATAGTATTAGTTGCCATATCTCCACTAACTGGGTAGCAATAATACCATTTTCCATTATAATATATCCAACCTATTTTCATTGCTCCATTGCTGCCTAAGTAATACCAATGATTATCAATTGTATTCCATCCTGTAGCATAAATACCTATATTCTTTAAGAAATACCACGAACCATTACTAAGATACCAATTGCCATCTAAATATGATTTATAACCAATCGAAGCTTGTCCATAATCATTTGAACCTTCTTCATAATTTTCATCACATATTGGATAATCATTAGCTACCCAATTAAATCCATCATCTCTTAAAGCTTTATCGTTTTTAAGAAAATATTTATTATTTGCCACATCATTATTTGTAACATCGAGATGATACCATTTACCATTAAGCTTAACTAAATTCCATCCATGGGCAACTCCATCTAAATCTCCAATAATAATTTTATTTTCTATGCCTGCTAAATTAAGCATCTTATAAGCAGTCATTGCATAGCCTTGACATGTAGTCTTTCCTGTTGTTAATGCAGAGTACACATTATTCGATACAAGACTATCATCATATTCATATCTATCAATTATATATTTATTTATTGTTTTGATTTTATCAAAATCACTCATGTCCTTTGTAATTATCGAATTAACTATTCTTGTTAATTCGCTATTTATATATTCTTCTTGTTCTTTAGTTGTTAAATAAGTAACTTTTACTGTTGCGTTGTCTCCTACTCTCTCATAAACCAACTGTTTTAATGATCTAGTTAAATAGTCATCTTTTTTAGCTATATCTCTTATTACATCTAATACATCAGAGTTATAATAATCAATTTGAAATTCTGTGTCCCAATTTTCTAAATGTTTATATACATCTGTATCCAAATTATTATCTGCTGCAAGTACAGGTTGTCCACCTATTGCTGATATTATTATTAATCCTAACAATAAATTTTTAATAAATTTCTTCATCAGTAAATCCCTTCTTTCTTTATCTAAATTCTCATTATATACAATTTAATCAAAAGTTAGCTATTCACCTTCCCTTTAAAACAATAATTTAAAATTATTTTGTTGAAACTCTCGAAATTATTACCAAAGTATATTTATTATATCATAATATTTTTTTTAATAATACAGAATTTCATCTGATGTCTAGCCATTCTAACACTCCCCTTTTTTTAGATGAGAGCTAAGAACAACAAGGCCCTCTATCAGATCAACTTAATTCAACTGGAGTATAAAACTTCATCTGAAAAGTTTTGCTTTAGGCACATGAAAGAAAATAACATACTAGCTTGTTATTTTTTGAATATGCATAACCTTATTTTTGCTCAACATATAACAAAAGAACTCCACGAATGGAGTTCAATTATATAAAAAAAAGATTAATGAGTTTTGATTCAAAATATATTAAAAGTCCTCTAAATATTTGATTTCATAATATTTAAATAAGATTTTAGGCACATGAAAATAAATAACAGGTCCAAAGTTGCCATGAATATTTTTCATCAAGCAAGGAGACGAATTGCCCTCATAGCGGGCCTATTAGGTCAATTTGCCGACGCAGCATGATGGAAAATAGGCTGGCAAATGGACTTGTTATTTATTTGATTGTGCCTTAATCTAAACTTTTAATTACTTCTTTAATAATTATAACTTCACTTATTATTTTTGTAAACATTTTCTTTTAAAGAATACAATTATATTTTTAAATATTTCTAAATTAATATACAAAAAAGTTATTTCAAAATAATTAAACATAATAATAAAAAATATATACGCCTCATATTAATCTATCTTTTATATTACATATTTATTATTTTGAGATAACCTCTTTTTATAAATTTAATCTAAAAGTCTGTGTTTAAGCCATCTATCTCCCCTAAGTCTAATACAATACATTGTTCCACGTACAATCCAGTCTATGTACATAGCAATCCAAATTCCTAGTACTCCAAATCCTAATACAATCCCAAGTAGATATCCTACAAGTATTCTAAATATCCACATTCCAATAAATGCAGTTAACATGGTATATATAGTATCCCCAGCACCTTTAAGTCCTGATGAAAGTATAAATGATAATCCCCATGCAATTAAAGCAATACTATTACTTCTAATTAATGTTGATGAAATCGCTATTACCTCTGGTACATCAGTATAAAGTGACGCTAACCATCCTGATATTGGTACAAAGAATAATCCTAATGATACCAAGCAAAAGGTTCCAAACTTAACCAAGTAAATCAAAGTATTCTTTGCTCCTTTAATATCATTTCTTCCTATATATTGACCTACTAAAGCAGTTGCCGCTAAGCAAAGCGCATTTCCTGGAACATTTATCATTATGGCAATTGATGTTGAAATTGCATTGGCTGCAATAGAAGCTGTACCCATTGTTACTATAAACATTTGTACTATTAGCTTTCCAGCATTAAAAATCACTTGTTCCATACCTGCTGGTATTCCTATATTAAATATGCTTTTTTGTACTTCTATATCAAAATTAAATGGTAATATATTTTTAATTTTTATTATTTTACTTCCTCTAACCAAAACAATTATTATCAATAACGTACCAATAAGTCTTGCTATTGCAATTGCTACCGCTGCACCACCTATTCCAAATGAAGACAAATGTATTATATCAATTCCAAATATTAATATATATCCTAAGACTATATTTATAAGATTCATAAACATAGTTATTTTCATAGGAGTTTTAGTATCTCCACAACCTCTAAGTACTCCATTTGCAATTTGTTCTATTGCTATAAATGGATATGTAAGTAAAGTAAATTCTAAGTATAGCTTGGCATCTATTTTAACCACTTCTTCTGCTGAACCATAAAGTACATTGATCAATGGAATTCTAAAAATCCATAAAAGTAGTGTTATTACAAGTGATACTAAAATTCCCGACACAATAGCTTGTTTAGCTGTTTCATTTGCTCTTTTAGGTTTATTCTGACCTATCTGTTGTGCAACTACAACTGTAGCTCCAACTGATAATGCTGCAAAAAATGATATAAACATATTGTTTATAGAATCAACCATTCCTATTGCTGAAACAGCTTGCTCACCAATATGTCCTGCCATCATAGTATTACATGTCCCAAGTAACATCACAAATGTTTGCTCTATCATTATTGGTATTGCTAATTTAAAAACATCTTTTCTTATGAACATAAAAGTATCCTCTTTTCACTTCTAGTAACTATAATTTTTAATAAACATACTTACTAATTTTTTAATGGTGTCACTTACTTTATCTATTTCAAACAATTTATTAAATATCATAGCTATGTTATCACATCCTTATTAATTTAAACTCCAAAACAATTATTAATAATTCTGAAATTAGGCACATGAAAGAAAATAACAATTCAAAGATGCTATGTATATTTTGAGTCAGACAAGGAGGTATGTTCGCCTCATAGCAGGCTATTAGGTGCACATGCTGACGAAGTATGACACGAAATAGTAGAATACTGACTTGTTATTTTTTTGAATGTGCCTTATACCTTTCACTCTTATATTTTAAAATATCTTTATATAAATCATTTTAAAATTTAATTTTTCCATAGCATAAATTATACTTCAATTATCGATTATTGTAAAAAATACTTATACTAATTCACTCAATCTTTTACTCTTATTTAATCAAAATTTTATAAGGAACATTCAAAAAATTGATTTATTTGTTTTCCATTGTGCTATTAATGATAAATCTTTTTCTTTTATTTTTTTAAGAGAAATCATATATTCTGCCTCTTCCATCTATTTGCTTATTTTATATTATTCACGTTTTTTTATGTGGTTCCATATGTTTAAAGTTATCTTTTAAACATAGTAAAAGGCATATAAGCACTTACTCAAGTGCTTATATGCCTTTAGGCACATTCAAAAAAATAACAAGTCAGTATGTATGCTAATCTATTTTCTTTCATGTGCATTATCATTTTTTATTCAATCAATTCTAAAACTGGTCTATACCCTACTGTTTCATATTTTAATTCCTTATCTGACTGATTAGAATATGTTGTGGAATACAATCCCCTTGTTATGCATAATTTTTGACTTTTATAATATTCACTTTGTGTAAAGCTAGAGAAATTATACCAATGCCATAAATTATTATTATCTTTATTTATTTCCTCTTGATTATCTTCCTTTGAGATATTATCTATATCACAATCAGTATATATTGGAAGACCTATTATATTATCTAAATTTGCTATATAGCTATCCCATTCATTAAGTTTGTAATCTTTCTTTTCACTGTATCCAGTTAAAAGTCTTAAAATATACTTTTTACCCTCTATTATTACTACTTTACCGAAAATTAAATTTTGGTCATTTAAATCATTCCAAGATACTTGTTTTAAGATGTTTCTATCACAAATTAAAAGTCTCTTATCATTATCATTTATTTCTATCCATGATAATTTGTTTTCATCACTTTTATTTGTATCTCTTATCTCTATTTTTTGTCCTACATATATTGGAACATCTTGAAATCCCAAAAAATCTACTGGTCTCTTTTGTTTTTCATTATCTAAATATAATGTTCCAAACTTTCTAGTATTACCTGTAGAATATTTTTCACTTTCTAAAAGCCTCTGTATTTTTTTCTTTCTAATCTTCTTACCTATAGCTAGAGCACTACCTATAACTGCCATAGTTCCAAATATCGCACCAGTTCCTATTAATTTAGATTTTTTACCTTTACGCATAAATTCTCCCCCTCTTTGCCATAGTTATTATATATCTCTCACAATTTAATTATGTCAATTTTCTTATATTTTATTCTTTAGGCACAATCAAATAAATAACAAGTCCATTTGCCAGCCTATTTTCCATCATGCTGCGTCGGCAAATTGACCTAATAGGCCCGCTATGAGGGCAATTCGTCTCCTTGCCTGATGAAAAATATTCATGGCAACTTTGGACCTGTTATTTATTTTCATGTGCCTTATTGACTTTATTGTTTCGTTTGATTTTTTTCAATTTCCAATAAATTATCAAGTAATTTAGCTTGTTCTCCTGACATATCAAATATTGTAGTTTTAATAGCTTCACATCCACCAATTTATTTTAAATTTACTATTATACCTTTTAGTATAATATGCTTATATTATAATTATAACTTAAATTTATATATATTTTATATATTATCTATAAATTTTTGCGAATATTTTTTATCTCTTATTTAAATTAGTGTATAAATATAAAAATTTATATATCCTGTTTCTTTATAAAAACAGAAGGCATACTTTTAATAATTTATGAAAGATTCCTTTTGTTTCTGTTCTTTTCCACATAAAACTACATTTATTCAACTTATAAGTCTATGTTTAAGCCACTTAGTTCCTTTAAGCCGAATTGAATACATTATTCCACGAATTAACCAATCCATATACATTCCAATCCATATTCCCAAAATTCCAACCCCACATACAACTCCTAATATATATCCTAAACATATTCTAAATATCCACATACCTATAAAGGCAGTCATCATAGTATATCTAGTGTCTCCTGCTCCTTTAAGTCCTGATGAAAGTACAAATGAAATTGGCCATGCTAACCATGCTATGCTATTACTTTTAATTAATATTGATGTAAGTTTTATTACTTCTGGAACAGATGTATAAAGACTTGCCAGCCATTCTGAAATTGGTGCAAACAAGATTCCTATAGATACTAAACAAATAGTAGCAAACTTAACCAAATAAATTAATACACTTTTCGCTCCTTTAACATCATTTCTACCAACATATTGACCAACTAAAGTAGTTGCAGCTAAACAAAGTGCATTTCCTAAAACATTAATTATTTGTGCTATTGACATTCCAATAGCATTAGCAGCAATTGAAGTTGTTCCCATTGTTACTATGAATATTTGTACTATTAACTTTCCTGTATTAAAAATCACTTGTTCCATACCCGCTGGTATTCCTATGTTGAATATACTTTTTTGTACTTCTATATCAAATTTAAATGGAAATAACTTTCTTATTTTTATAATTTTACTTCCTCTAAATAAAACTATTATTATAATCATAGTGCCAATTATTCTTGCTATAGCTATTGCTATTGCAGCTCCCATTATACCAAGTGATGGCACATTAATAGCATTAATCCCATATATTAATATGTAACCTAAAATAATATTAATCACATTCATAAACATTGTAATATACATTGGAGTTTTAGTGTCTCCAGCCTCTCTAAGTATACCATTTGCAATTTGTTCTACAGCAATAAATGGATATGTAAATAAAGTAAATTCTATATATAATTTAGCATCTAATTTAACTAACTCTTCTGCTGAACCATAAAGAAAATTTATTACTGGTACACGAAAAATCCATAAAAACAATGTTATAATTCCTGACACTATAATTCCTGATACTATGGCTTGTTTCGCCGTCTCATTCACCTTGTTAGTTTGTTCTTGTCCAATTTGTTGAGCAACTACTACAGTTGCACCAACTGATAATGCTGCAAAAAAAGATATAAACAGCATGTTTATTGAATCAACCATTCCAATTGCTGAAACTGCTTCTTCTCCGATATGCCCTGCCATCATAGTATTACATACTCCAAGTAGCATAACAAAAGTTTGCTCTACCATTATTGGTAATGCTAACTTTAAAATATTTCTCCGTATTAACATTATATTCCATTCCTTTCTGTTATTCACTATTAATTAATTCATAATATCTACTATTGCCTTTTGTTCACGTTAACACTGGTAATAGTATCCTTATAAATAGTAAAGACAGATAAGAAGTTATGTTACTCACATCAGAAAACTTTCATTAAGTAACATAATTTCTTATCATCTATTTGGATTAAGCTGAACGAGTATATTTTTCACTTTCGATCTCTATAATTTAGATAATTAATTAATAGATATTTTATTCTCTGCTATTTCATTCTTAATTAACTTATTGCCATCTCTAGAAATAATTCCTTTAGAATACGCTTGTACTAATTGCCCTTGATATTTAATTGTCTTTTTACTCGTAAGCTCTAAAACACTACATTCTATTTTATCATTCAGATAAACTTTACCTGAATAATCCACTATTATATCCTCTTTGTCTACTGGTTTTGTTAAAGTTAGTGTATGCCACTGAAGCTTTTCATCACTTAAAACTGCATAATATACTTTTGTAATTTTATCATTTACTTCTTCACCAAAATATACATTATCATTAATATCAGTACCTAATATTTTTATAATTTGAACATTAGGTATTTCTATATTTCCTGAACTGTTTAATATGGTTGCACTTGCACCCATTTCCATTACTACATTTGTGCTTGTAGTTGGAACCACAATATTTCCTATATCTTTATTTGACCTAACCTCTGATAATTGATTCATTACATTTGCATAATACAAATTACTTTTTCCATTATTTTTTTGAACCTTTATGTACAAACTATGGGTTGATGTAGAAAATACTACATTATCAATCTTATCATTTTTATTTTCTATATTTATTTTCACTTCATTTAAATTAAAATCTGCAAGTTGTCTCGCTTCGCCCTTTTTAGCATCAAATGATACTGGTTCAAAGTAAAAATCTCCATTTTTCTGTACTTTTTGAATAACAATCATACTATTTTCATTTGTTAACCATTTATAAAATACTACTTCCCCGTCATTGTCACTTTGAAATTCTTTTTCACTATCATCATTATTATCTAATACTTTAAGCTTATTGTTTTCTAAATAAGCAACAAATCTTCCATCTGATGATAATGAAACATCACCTATTCCATCTTTTATATCAATTTCATTTGGATTTTTCTCTTTGGGAGTTTCTTTTTCCTCAACTTTTTCTGCTTCTATCTTTACATCTGCAGCTAAATATACATTTTCTACATATAGCAATATGCTTTGCTGAATTACTAATGCTGCAAGAGTCCATACTAATATTCTAATCAAGTTTTTCATTACTTAATCCTCTCCTACGTTTCAATTAACAATTGGCATTTGACAATGAACAATTATAGATGATATTCCTTCTGAATATCGTTATGTTATAGTTATTTTCTCATCTGTGAAATGATCTTATATGTGCTTAAAAAGTTCTTGGTTGCACTTCGTGCTTTTTTTATCTGTGTATATCTTTTCAGAAATCTTCGTCAGAAAATTTCATCCTTCATTGTAAATTGTACATTGTCCATTATCCATTATTAATTGGTTTGTTATTCAACATAAAATGCTGTGGCAACAGATCTTTCTCCATCCCAAGCATTAGGAGAATTTATCACCTCACCTTTATAATACATTGTTGATGAATATCCACCATCTAGGGCCCCTGCATTAATAGCTCCTCTTTCGAGCATTATTTGTTGAACATCATATAAACTTGCTCCAGGAGATGTAATTTTTCTTCCATCAATAACTAAAAATATTACAGTTCCATCTTCCTTTTGTCCAACTGCAGTTCTAGGATTAAGTCCATCTGCCATTTTATCCTTTACCTGTGCTTCTCCATTAATAATAATATTAGGTCTTCTAAAACACATTGCTTCTTGTACATCTAATTTTTGCAATTCTACAAGAGTATGATCTCCAACTATAAGTTGTCCTCCTTTTGTAAAAGCAATAACATTTTCAATATTATTTTTCTTTATATTATTTTTCGGATATATGACCTTCCCCCCTGAAATTACAAATCCACCTGGCTCTGCTCCGGTTCCTGCATAAAGTGTTCCATCTGAAGACTCATCTACAAAAGCTCCTCCATTAATAGCTGCAATAGCATCATGTTCTTCTGCCATTTCACTTGTCTTTTGGCCTATTTTGCCTACATATTTAGTCATTCCAACCTTAACACCTAATGGGTTCTTTATTTCTAACACATACCCAGTATATCTATCTGTATGAATATCATATCTACTTATATCATTTCCACTTGTATATTTAACTTTTATTTTGTTGAGGTCTGTAGAAATATTTTGAGTAACCTGTTCTTTGGGCTCTTCTTCCTTCTTTACCCCTAAAATTTCATTTATAGCTTCTTGAGACATAAAATCAGTTATTAAATATGCATGTCTTGTCCCAAGTACAGTTGATACAAATACCTTTTTCGTATTTCCATAGGGTCCAAAAAGCAATATAATAGGAGTTGTTATCCCCAAAAAAACAACTATATATATTATCCCCATAAAAAATACTACTGGATTAATTTTCTTATTTTTTGCGTTTTCCGTTGTCTCCTGATTATCTTTCGTGTCCATCCATTACCTCCAAATTGCATATAATTAAATTCCCATTTGAGTCTATCCGCTCTAATTCTACCATCTTTTCAGAATATGGTAGCCAAGAACTTCACTCACCTGATGGTACGAAGTGCCCCTTGCAGGTGTAAGCTCAACTAAATTCATCTAGAGTATAAAACTCCACATAAAAAGTTTCACTTTATTCCTATATAGTAAAATTATTAGGCACATGAAAGAAAATAACAAGTCCAAAATGTCATGATTATTTTTCATCAGGCAAGGAAGCAGATTGGTCTCATAGCGAGCCTATTAGGGCAATCTGCTGACGCAGCATGATGGAAAATAGGCTTGGCAGATGGACTTGTTATTTTTTTGATTGTGCCTTATGTAAAAACTACATAATAAATAACAATTATACAATTTAAAACAAACTATATATTACTATATATAAGATACACTTCCAAATACGCTTTGGCAATAAGTTTTACCTACTATTTTCTAAATATTAGGCATATGAAAGAAAATAACAAGTCAAATAAACAGAGAAATAGAAGGAACAATTGTCCCTTCTACCTAAATTAATCATGACTATATTTAATAATTTATACGCATAAGTACGATTTTCACTGTGGGTATCTATATTGTATTTTAGGTTAGACTTACTTCATTATGAAACTGTTGTTTTTCTATGTGTTCTTGTTGTTCCTTCTGAATTGTAGTTTCTTCTTCCAAATTCTTAAATGCTACCGATAGCATAAGCTTAATTCTATTTAACTGATTTACATTTGATGCCCCTGGATCATAGTCTATAGCTACTATATTTGAGATTGGATATCTTTCTTTTAAAGTCTTAATCATTCCTTTTCCTGTAACATGATTAGGTAAACATCCAAAAGGTTGAAGACAAGCTATATTGGTTGTTCCACTTTCTATAAGCTCTATCATTTCAGCTGTTAGAAACCATCCTTCTCCAGTTTGATTTCCAAGAGATAGTACAGGTGATGCCATATTAGCTAATTCTCTTATATGCTTAGGTTTATGAAATCTATTGCTCTTTTCTAGATGCTTCTTCATAGTTTTTCTATAAGTTTCCATATACATAATTGCCATGTTACATAAATTCTTTGACATTTTACTTCCTGCAAGGTATTTAGCCTTAAAATCTGCATCAAGGATTGAATAAAAGAAGAAATCTAATAAATCTGGAACTACTGCTTCTGCTCCTTCATTTTCTAAAATTCTTACTATATCATTATTAGCTGTTGGATGGAATTTAACTAATATTTCTCCAACAACTCCAACCTTAGGTTTTTTAATATTTAATAATGGTAAATTATCAAAATCACTAATTATTTCTTTTACATTTTTATTAAATTCTCTTTTACTTCCATTAATTAAATTGGATTTTGCTCTTTCATTCCACTTTTTATGAAGTTCATTTGCTGACCCGTTAATTTTTTCATAAGGCCTTGTCCTATATAAAACTCTCATAAATAAATCACCATAAACTAAAGCCATAATTGCCTTATGGAGAAGTTTTGCTGTAATCTTAAAGCCTGGTTGTTCTTCAAGACCTACTGCATTCAAAGATATAACTGGTACTTGTTCAAATCCTGCTTGCTTTAATGCCATCTTTAAAAAACCAATATAATTTGTGGCTCTACAGCCTCCACCTGTTTGTGACATTATAACTGAAGTATTATTTACATCATACTTACCTGATTTTAAAGCTTCAATCATTTGACCAACTACTATTATTGAAGGATAACAAGCATCATTATTAACATATTTCAATCCTTCATCAACTGCCTTCATATCCATTGATGGTAATACATCTATATTATATCCAGCTGCTCTTGTTGCTATTTCAATCAAATCAAAATGTATCGGTGACATTTGTGGTGCTAAAATTGTATGTTTTTTTCTCATTTCTGCTGTAAATACTGGATTTTTATATACAATCTTTTCTTCAACTGGTTTATAATTTTTCCTTCTTCTTTCATCCATTGCAGCTTTTAATGATCTTATCCTTATTTTAGCTGCCCCTAAATTATTTCCTTCATCTATTTTAAGAACTGTATATATTTTTCCTTTTGATGATATAATTTCAGATACTTGATCTGTAGTAACAGCATCTAGCCCACATCCAAAAGAATTTAATTGAATTATATCAACGCAAGGCTCATCAGCTACAAAAGCTGCTGCTCTATATAGTCTTGAATGGTACATCCATTGGTCTACAACTCTTAATTTATCTTTTAACACACCTAAATGTGATACACTATCCTCGGTTAATACCGCCATATCAAAAGAGCTTATAATATCAGGAATACCATGATTTATTTCCGGGTCTATGTGATATGGTCTTCCACTTAATACTATTCCTTTTTTATTATTTTTTCTTAAATAATCTATAACTTCTTCCCCTTTTTTTTGTATGTCTTTTTTATAAGCTTCTCTTTCTATACTTGCTTTATTTACTGCAATCTTCGCTTCTTCTAAAGTAACATTAAATATTTTAAATTCATCTACTATTCTTTTAGCAAGTTCCTTATCATCATCTAAAGACAAAAATGGTTCCATAAAATTAATATTATTTAATTTTAATTCATCCATATTATTTTTGATAGCTTCTGGATAAGAAATTACCATAGGACAATTATAATTATTCTGAGCATCCTTGAATTCATTTTTTTCATAGGAAATACAAGGATAAAATATATTTTTAATTCCTCTGTTAATTAAATTAATTACATGTCCATGAGCAAGCTTTGCAGGATAACAAGCTGATTCGGATGGAATTGTCTCTATTCCAAGTTCATATATCTTCTTGCTTGATGCTACTGATAGCTTAACACTAAATCCTAAATTAGTTAAAAGAGTAAACCAAAATGGATAGTTCTCATACATGTTAAGAACTCTTGGAATTCCAATTACTCCACGCTTTGCTTCTTCTTCTTTAAGAGGCTTATAATTAAAAGTTCTCTTATATTTATATTCATATAGATTTGGCAACTTATCTTCTTTAAGTTCATCTATACCTAGTCCTCTTTCACATCTATTACCAGAAATAAACTCTTCATCTGTAGAAAATTTATTTATAGTAAATAAACAGTTGTTTCCACATTTTCCACATCTTCTAAAAGATGATGTCATTTGAAATTCATCTATTCGGTCCTTAGAGAGTAAATTTGATTTTTGTCTTTGAACATATGATTCTTTTTCAATAGGTGAATTGTTCTTAATTGTGCTTAGCACCTTTTTTATAGGTGTATATCTTTCCTTTGCAATAAGTGCACATCCAAAAGCACCCATAAGTCCGGATATATCTGGTCTTATAACTTCTCTACCTGAAATAATCTCAAAACTCCTAAGTACAGCTTCATTATAAAAAGTTCCACCTTGTACTATTACTTTTTCACCTATATCTTTTTCACTTCTTAATTTTATTACTTTAAACAAAGCATTTTTTATAACAGAATATGAAATTCCTGCTGAAATGTCTGCAACCTCTGCACCTTCCTTTTGAGATTGCTTAACTCTAGAATTCATAAACACTGTACATCTAGATCCTAAATCTACTGGTGCTTTTGAAAATAACGCTTCCTTTGCAAAATCTTCAATCTTCATATCTAGAGTTTTAGCAAAACTTTCAATAAACGATCCGCATCCTGATGAGCAAGCTTCATTTAAGAGTATACTATCTATTGCTCCATTTTTAATTTTTAGACACTTCATGTCTTGTCCACCTATATCTAAAATGAAGTCTACTCCTGGTAAAAAGTAATCTGCAGCTTTATAGTGTGCAATTGTTTCAATTTCTCCAATATCTATATGTAAAGCAGCTTTAATTAAAGCTTCTCCATAACCTGTAACTGTAGAATTTACAATTTCCACAGATTCAGGAAGTTTTTCATATAAATCCTTTATAATCTCTACAACTTTATTTAATGGATTTCCTTCATTACTTCCATAATAAGAATATAAAAGTTCAGAATTAGCACTTATAAGTGCAACCTTAGTTGTTGTTGAACCTGCATCTATTCCCAGATATGCTTGTCCCTTGTAATTATTAAGGTCTGCTCTTTTTAATACATTTTTATTATGTCTATCTTTAAACTTTTTATAATCTTCTTCATCTTTAAATAATGGTTCAAGCCTTGGTTGTGTATCATCCTTTATATTAGAAATATCTGAAATTTTATCTACTATCTTTCTTAAATATGTTACTTTTTCTTTTTGTGATAAAAGTGCAGCTCCTATAGCAACAAAAAGTTGGGAATTTTCTGGTGCAATTACTTGTTCTTCCTCTAAATTTAATGTTTCAATAAACCTTTGTCTAAGTTCTGATAAAAAGAATAATGGTCCACCAAGAAATGCTACGTTCCCTCTTATTGGTTTACCACAAGCAAGTCCTCCTATAGTTTGATTTACTACAGCTTGAAGTATAGATGCAGCTATATCACTCTTATTAGCACCTTCATTTATCAAGGGTTGTACATCTGTTTTAGCAAAAACCCCACATCTTGATGCTATAGGATATAATACCTTGTATTCTTTTGCATACTTATTAAGTCCTAATGCATCTGTATTTAATAATATTGCCATTTGATCAATGAATGCTCCAGTACCCCCTGCACAGCTTCCATTCATTCTTTGCTCTATACCACCTTTAAAATATGTTATTTTAGCATCTTCACCACCAAGTTCTATTACAACATCAGTTTGTGGAATAATTGTTTCAACTGTTTTTGAACATGCAATTACTTCTTGTACAAACCCAATCCCAAGCCATTTAGATACTGACATTCCCCCTGAGCCAGTTATATTAATTTTACAGTTAATATCGCCCAAGGTGTCATAACATTCCTTTATTAAATCTATAATTGTGCTTCTTATATCTGAAAAATGCCTTTGATATTTACTATATATTAAATTGTTCTCATTATTAAGAACTGCTAATTTTACTGTTGTTGATCCTATATCTAACCCAATTCTATAATTTATCATATTTTATTATTCACCTACTCTGTTTTTTTAATTAACATGCACTGTTTTTTCATTTTACATACATGCAATATTTTTTACAATTAAAAATTATTAATTAATAATTCCATATGTATAGTTATTTAAATTACTGTCTATAATTATAAGGTATTTAAGGTAATATTTACAATTTTATTTTGGGAGGAAACAAATGAATTATTTTAATGAAGGAAATAAATTTTATAATATACAAGATTATGAAAGAGCTATTGATTGTTATAAGAAATCTGCATCTCAAAATTCAAATGAAGCCTGCTCCTATTATAATTGTGGTGTTTGCTTTATTAAATTAAAAAATTTTGATGATGCAATAGTAATGCTAAATAAAGCAATTTCTCTTAAACGTGAAAGTAAATATTTTTTTAACCTTGGTTATTGCTATGTTATGAAGGAATGTCTTAATACAGCTTTGCGTCTTTTTAATCTAGCTTGGTCCATAGATCCTAATGACCAAGACTGTGAGAAGGCTATCGATCTTATTATTTCAAAGCTTCATAAAAAAATAATCTAATATTCAGCTGATACCCCTATTCAAGAAAATTCGCTACGCTCATGACTTTCTATAATTGTAATCTAGCTGGAAATTCTATAAATTCCTATACACTAAAAAATTTCTAACCTATATTATAATATAGAATTACTACCATTCTCCAGCAATTTCTTCTACATTATGATTCTTAAATAGATTGGAATCAAAATAATTTCCTCCATCATAAAAAGTTGAGTCTACATTTATCCACATATTTTCGTCATTTAAATAAACTTGATTCCATGCATGACCTACATACTGTTCACCATCAAACGCCTGTCCGCCTATTAATCTTACTTTAAGGTTTATAGCCCTTGACATGGCTACATAAAGACATGCTTTATCAAAGCATATACCAGACCTATTTTCAAAAGCACATATAGCACCACCGTCTGGCATTTTACGAGTGTCACTCCCATTTAATACTTTCTCCGCCTTATCATAATCATACTTTATATTACTTCCAACCCAATTATATAAAATTTTAGCTTTTTCTCTATCACTTGTAGTATTTTTTGTTAATTCAACTGCTTTGTTATTAATATTTTCATTTGATTTTATTCCTTCATCTATGGTAATTCCATTATAAAGAATAATTTCTTTAGAAGATCCACTTTTACTTGATTGTTTATTTTTAAAAAATCCACTAATATAATTTTTGCTATATTGACTATCGTCATTAGATGAATACTCTTGTTTGAATATATTTTCTGAAAATGAATTAATGGATGTAGAATTAAATGTTATATTTGGTAAGACTAACATTCCAATAATTATACTTATTTGAACAAGCCCCGAAACAATTCCAGAAATCACTAGAAAAGATTTGTTTTCCTTCATTATTTTTTCCTCCATAAAAAATATCCTTACCCATTTTAATTTATACCCTCATTATATCAAAATCTATAACATTAATGTAAGTTAATATTTACCTTTAATATGGTACTATTAAAATTCATCTAGTGACATAATTTCTTTAACAACCTCATTTGTAACATCATATCCATACCCCTTAGAAATTAAGTATCTATAGAGCTTGCCTGAAATTTTGTAATTATCATTTTCCTTATTCTTTATGATATTAAGCTTTTTCTTGGCTATATTAAGTGCAACATTTTTTTCATTTTCTTTATTTAAATTAGATAATTCTTCTTCTATAATTTCTTTTTCTATACCCTTTTGAATTAAAGTATATTTAATTTTTTGACTTCCTACAGAATTTAATTTATCACGTATAAATATTTTTGTATAATTATCATCATTTACAAAATTATATTCTTTAAGGAATTCTATGCTTTTATTTATAGAATTATCTTCATATCCCTTTAGTTTCAGCTTATCCCTTACTTCTTTTTCAGTTTTATATGTTTTTTCAATAGTTCTTAAAGCTGATTCCTTGCATCTTATAAAGTTTTCACGTTCTGCAAGAATTTTGAGTTTGTCAGAATCTATTTCATCATTAGTCTTAAGACCTTCTTTATAAACTAATTCTGCTGAAAGAGAAAATGCATATTCCCCGTCTAAGAATAAATTAACTCTTTCTTTATTTCTTTTTTGAATTTCTATTCTGGTTATTTTTGACATAATTATAATTTTCACCTTTTTCTATAATTTACATTTAGTATAGATACCCAAACGCCAAGTTGCTCTTATACTCTGCATATATATCCCAAATTAGAAATAAAGGGGATTGCTTTTATGTAGTTTTCACTTTGGGTATCTATATTAATTAGATTTTAGTATATGAATTGTTGGATTTTTTAAGACTTTTTTGCCTACTTCATTTATTTTTATTGTGTCTAAGTTATTCAACCTGTCCATATCCTTAACAAATTCAAATATATCTTCATCTTCTAAAGCTTGATGAAGCATATAATTACATAATTCTGAAGAATCCTCTAAAGTTGATATTACTGCTGTCTTATGAACCTTCTTCATTGTATTTAAATCCTTATCTACAATTTGAATTTTCCCATCAATTAAATTCTTTAAAGTCTCATCAATTGCGTCCTTAGTTTCATTAATATTTTCTTCTCCAACAGCCGTGTATATATAAAGAGTTTTTATGCTATTTGTTATTTCAAGATGAGTATAAATATCATAAGCTAATCCTCTATTTTCCCTAATTTCTCTAAATAGTAATGAATTTGAACTTTCTCCAAGTCTATGATTTAATATTCTAAGAGGAAGCTCATCAGATTTTTTCAATTCATCGAAGGTATATAAATACACTATAGTACTTTGTTCAATATCTTTTTTATAGCTTATTTCAGTTATTTCCTTATTTTTTTCTTTTATAATATCTATAAGCTCAGGTTTTTCACCATTCCATTCTTTAAATTGATTTTCTACCAATTTTATTGCTTCTTCATGGCTTAAAGCTGATACCATAGTTACAAGAGAATTTTTTGGAGTATAGTACTTAGTATAGTAAGATACTATTTCTTCTCTAGTAAATTTTGAAACATTCTCTTCAAATCCAGTTACTTCATATTTAAGAGCACTATTTGTAAATGCAATTCTATTTACATTCTTAAAACTAAGATCTTCTATATCATCTTTGCTCATCCTTATTTCTGATAATATAACTCCTCTTTCTTTCTCAATTTCATCCTTATCAAACTTTGGATTTATAATCATATCACCCAAAAGTTCTACTGCATTCTTAAATTCTTCCATTAAACAACTAATTGTATACACAGTTGCATCATAATCCGTATAAGCATTGTATTCTCCGCCCAAAGCTTCTAATTCTTCATTAAGTTCTTCATCGCTTCTAGTTGTCGTCCCTTTAAATAATGTATGTTCAATAAAATGACTTATACCTTTTCCCTCTATATTCTCATATAATGACCCTACTTTGATTCCTATATTTATAGCTGCAATCTGAGTATCTTTATTTATTGTTATTACTTCTAGCCCGTTTGCTAAAGTATGTCTCTTTACATCAAAGTTTAATTTTATCATTTATTATTCTCCTAATTGTATATCTGATTTTTTAATATTAATAATTAATATGCTTAATCTATGCTATTTAATATATATTGGTAAAATTCAATTGTATTATAACATCTATCTTTAATTTCACCTCTCATAATCATATCATAATCTAAAAATATATTGCTACTATTTCTTCACTCTAAAATAAAATCTAGTCATATTATACCTTATCAAAGGTATACTTTATAGTTTATAAGTCATAATTTATAAAATATTTGTCCTTATGTCATTTAATTCAATATAACCAAAGAAAATTATATTTATAATTATAATATTATATTATAATTATAATTGATAACTAAAATAATTATAGTTATTAATTAAGTTATAAAGTGATTCTTAGCTTCAATTGGAGTTTTCTTAATAGACATATATACTTGCCCTTATAACTAAATTTTACTACTATAGCTTACTATATGATAAATTGTAATCTAATTGCCTTATTTATAGTGTATTATTAATTATGAATAAACTCTTTACATATTAGGTTAGGCACATTTAAAAAAATAACAGACCAGTATGCTTGTATATTTTAATTCATTTTTTGTGAATTAAGTTTAAATAAAGGAGATGACATGACAATGAGAAAATCTATTTTAATTGTAGAGGATGAACTTAGAATTAGGTTTTTACTTAGAGATTATTTAATGAAGGAAGATTTTAATGTGTTTGAAGCTTCAAATGGTGAAGAGGGCTTGTTTATATTTAGCACTAAAAAAATTGATTTGGTGCTTTTAGATATAATGATGCCTATTATGGATGGCTTAACTATGCTTGAAAAATTAAGAGAGGTTTCGACTGTTCCTGTAATTTTACTTACTGCAAAAGGAGAGGAAGAAGATAAACTTCAAGGATATGATTATGGTGCTGATGATTATATAACAAAGCCTTTTAGTCCTAAGGTTTTAATTGCTAAAGTTAAAGCACTTCTTAAGAGAACTAGAGAAGACTTAGATTCAAGCTCTCAAGATTTTAATGGTCTTATAATAAATAAGCTTTCCCATGAAGTTAAAATTGATGGAAAAGAAATAATATTGTCGCCAAAAGAATATGAGCTTTTAATATATTTAATTACTAATGAAAATATTGCATTAACTAGGGATAATATTTTAGACAACGTATGGGGTATTGACTATTATGGGGATATTCGTACTGTAGACACTAATGTTAAAAGACTTAGAGAAAAATTATTAGATAAGGCAAATTATATAATTACTGTTCGTGGCAGTGGATATAAATTTGAATCCAAATAATGAAGTACAGTTTATCTAAAAGACTATTTATTATAACGTTATCTCTAATTATTGGTTTAATGCTTATAACATACTTTGCACAAGCTTTTTTCTTTGAAAGATTTTATTCTTATAAAAAAACAATATCGTTAGTGCAAGAAGTTAATAAATTTCATGATCTATACTCCCTTCATATTGACAATGATTCTGACTTATATAAAGCTCTTCAAAAATTTGAAAATGATAATAATGCTAAAATTATTGTTACTTCTTTAAATGGAGATATTAAATATCTTTCCAATAATATTAATGGTGATAATGAAAGTTTTGATACTTTAACTGCTTTTGGTACAGAACTAATTAATAATAAAGATTTAATAAATCAAGTTATTACATATTCTCAAACTAGGTATACAAATTTTGATAATAAGAGTAGTGGACTAAAAAAAATTGGAGTAGTTAGTCCTATGTCCTTAAGTAGTAAAAATGATAGCCTTATTTTTTGTGTTTCTTCTATTCAACCTATAAAAGAAGCATCTGAAGTCATAAATGAATTTTATATATATTTATTTGGGGGTCTAATTATCATTTCCATAATACTTGCTTTAATTTATTCTAATTTAATTTCTAAACCCCTTGTAACTTTAACTTATGCTGCAAATAAAATGTCTAACATGGACTTTTCTGCAATTTGTGAAACTAATAGAGAAGATGAAATAGGGAGCCTTGCTAAATCCTTAAATTTTTTATCAAAAAACCTTCAATCTGCACTGCTAGATTTGCAAAAGAAAAATAAAAAATTAGAAGATGATATTGAAAAGGAAAGACAATTGGATAACATGAGAAAGGAATTTACAGCTAATGTAAGTCACGAGCTTAAGACTCCAATTGGAATAATAGAAGGTTATGCAGAAGGTCTTAAAGATGGTATTGTATCTGGTGAAGATGCCACAATGTATTTAGAAACCATAATTGATGAATCCCAAAAAATGAGTGTTTTAGTCACTAATATGTTGGAACTTTCAAAACTTGAATCTGGAACCACTAAACCAAATCTTGAAGCCTTTAATATAAACAGATTAATTACGAAAGTACTTAAAAAACATAAACCTGACTTTGAAGAAAATAAATTTAATGTAAATTTTAATTCTTCAACTCCTTATAGCTATGTTTATGCAGATTCATTTCAAATGGAACAAGTTTTCACTAATCTTATAACAAATGCTATTAAATATACCCCTCCAAGTAATGATATTAATATAAACATTGAAGAAAAATTAGATAAGTTTAAAATATCAGTGCAAAATATGGGTGTAACTATTCCTAAAGAAGAAATAAGTAAGCTTTTTGATAAATTCTATAGATTAGACAAATCTAGAGAAAGAACTCAAAAAAATAGTACAGGTATTGGATTGTCAATAGTTAAAAACATTTTACATCTTCATAATAGTGACTTTAACCTTCAAAATATAGATGGGGGCGTAGAATTTCACTTCTACTTAGAAAAAATAGTATCGCCTGAGTACGAAGAAGATTAAGCCATATTCAAAAAATAACAGATTAAAGATACATCGTTTATTTTATAAATGTAACTAAATAAATCCGCCATCTGCACGTATGATTTGTCCTGTGATGTATGAGGAATCTTCACTACATAAAAATACTGCAAGTTTTCCTATTTCACTTGGTTTTCCAAATCTCCCCAGAGGAATTTCTTCTTCTAGGGATTTTTTTTCTTCTTCTCCTAGAAATGAATTCATTTTTGTATCTATTACTCCTGGTGCAATACAATTTACTCTTATATTTGAAGGAGCAATTTCTTTTGCAAGGGCTTTAGTAAATAAATTCAATCCGCCTTTTGTGGTTGAATACAATACTTCACAAGATGCCCCCACTTCTCCCCACATAGAAGAAATGTTTATTATATTTCCATTTTTTCTTGAAATCATATCTTTAAGAACATGTTTTGTTAAATACATTGCTCCTAAAAGATTAGTGCTTATAATTTTTTGAATTTCTTCTTCTGTAGCATCCATAAATAATCCAATATAGCTTATACCTGCATTATTTACCAAAATATCTATTTTACCCATTATCTTTAAAGTTTCTTCAACTATTACATTGCACTTTTCAAAAGACGATATATCCCCTTTTATTATAATTCCATATCCATTTAATTTTTTTACTTCTTCTAAAGTTTCTTTTGCACCTTCATAATCTGTTGAATAATTTATTATTACATTTGCTCCCTGTCTTGCAAATTCTATAGCTATAGCTCTCCCAATTCCCCTTGATGCACCTGTAATCAGTGCAACTTTTCCACTTAATTTATTCATAATTACCTTTCTTTAGTGAGATTATATATATTAAATCTCTGCTAAAGTCCACCGCCTTTCAACTTTGTTTTATATAATTTGTTTTATATACGTCAAATTTATATCATTTTAATGTTTCTTCAAAAACTCTAATTACATTTTTATAGAATATTTTTTCTATTTCTAATTCCTTAAAACTATTATTTTTAAGAGCAAAATACAATTTATCAAGCTCTGAAGCATCTTTAATTTCAACTTCATTCTCTATACCATCGAAATCACTTCCAAGAGCTAATACATCAATTCCACCAACATTTTTTATATGTTTTATATGAAAAATCATTTCTTCTATTGAAGATACACTTTTATTTCCTAAAAAATCAGAACAAAAATTTATTCCCATTACTCCACCTTTTTTAGCTAATGATTTTATCATATCATCGTCTAAGTTTCTAGGATGATTTGTTATAGCTCTAGCGTTAGAGTGAGAAGCTATAAATGGTTTTTTACAAATTTTAATCAAATCATAAAAACCAGCATCTGATAAATGTGATACATCTGGTATTATACCTAAGTTTTCACATTCCTCAATCACTTCGATTCCTTTTTTAGTTAAACCTTTATCTTTATGAATATATTCTATATTAGGATATCCCAATTGATTTTTATAATTCCAAGTAATTGTCAATATCCTAATTCCCATTTCATATACTTTCTTTAAATTACTTATGCTTCCCTTGATAACTTCGCCTTCTTCTATAGAAATAAATGCTCCTATTTTATCTGCTTTTTCAGCATTCTTTAATTCTTCTATGCTTCTTACTATTTCTATTTCATTAAAGTTTCCATTAATTTCTTTCATAAATCTACTGTATAATTTAAAAAATTCATCATATGAATCATCATTTAATTCTTGATCTACAAAAAATGCAAATACCTGTCCTAAACTTCCGCCTTTTTTCAAATTTTCAATATTAACTTTGCATAATTCATTTTTAAGATTTAAATTTTCATAAAGTATTCTACCTGCTGTGTCACAATGTAAATCTATAAACTTCATATTTGTTCTCCTCATGCGTCTTAAAATATTTCATTTATTAAAATCTCTCGGCGTAATCTAAATATTTTTGTATTTTTTCAGGTCCTCCTGTTATACTTTTAGTAATATATAAAATATCATTTTTACCAACTTCTATTTCCCATTTAACTAAAGAAATCTCTCCATTAGTTAGTTCAATACACGTTATTGCTGATGGAAATACACAACAGCCATCGTTAAAATAAAGACCCTTTCCAGGCTTTGGAAATATATCATTATGTGTATGTCCACAAATAATCATTTTTCTTTCTTTTCGTGCCAACTTTTTAAGTATGCTGTCTATCTTACTTCCTTTATCATAATTATTTGCTGGACTAATAGGAGATTTAAAACCAGCAACTCCTTCTAGAAATCTCCATACATATCTAACTAAGAATCTACTACTTTTCCACATATCACAGTTAATCCAATCAACTTGATGTCCATGAAATGCAATTATATCTTTGTTTAAAGGAATATATTTAAGTATAACCCCCTCATAAAATTTTATATTTTTATAAAGATTAATCATTTCATGTCCAAACCCATGACCTGTAGCCTCAAAGATTTTTTCTTGTCTTTTTATAAATTCTGGATTTGATTTAACTATATCATGATTTCCAAAAACTAAACATAATCTATCATCCTCATGAAACTCATTTAATATGGTGAAAATATCTTTATAATTATAAGCTATATCCAAACAATTTATATTTTTCCATAACTCATCCCCATCACCTAATTCAATTAAATTATAGCCATTTTCATAATAAAATCCAAGTGCTGCTTTATAAATGTTTCTGTTTTGCCTTAAAGAATCTGCATATCCTCCATCCCCTCTATGAACATCACTTATTAAAACTATCTTTGAAGCTTTGTCAAACTCAATTAGCTTTCCTGTTTTCAATATTCTTTCAATAAAATTCTTACTTTTTGTACAATATTCACCCATACAGCAATCCTATAACTATATTAATTTAATTTATTATATGCACCTCTAAAAAAAGTGCGAAGCACAACCAAGAACTTTTTACCTATAAAAAAGTGCTCAAAAAAGGTTTTCTATTTATTTTAAGATACTCCTTACATTCAAATTTTAATTTCCGAACTTATACTTTTCTCGCAATTACAAATAAAAAAAGATAAAGTTAATCTATTATTACAATTAACTTAAACTTTTTAGATAACTCTAAACAAAAAAGATGAAGATAATCTTTCATGTAGATTAACTTCATCTTTAATTAATTATTACTATCTCTAAATATTTTTATTATAGTACATTTTCAGATATCTTAATACGTTGCAAAAATTTCTTCTATTTCAGAATAATATTTGGTCTTAGTTAAAGATAACTATTTAATTGTTAATTACTTTGTCTAAGAATTCTTTACATCTATCACTTGTAGGTGCTGTAAAAATTTCTTCTGGTGGACCTTCTTCTAATATATATCCTTGATCCATAAATATAACCCTATCAGATACGTCCCTAGCAAAGTTCATTTCGTGAGTTACAACAACCATAGTCATGCCTTCCTGTGCTAAGTCCTTCATAACCTTAAGAACTTCTCCAACCATTTCAGGATCTAATGCTGAAGTTGGTTCATCAAATAGCATTATCTTTGGATTCATTTCAAGAGCTCTAGCAATTGCAACTCTTTGCTTTTGTCCACCTGATAATGTATCTGGATAAACATCCCTCTTATCTTTTAAGCCAACCTTATCTAATAAAATAATAGCTTTTTCGGTAGCTTCTTTTTTATTCATTTTCTTAAGTTCTAAAGGTGCAAGAATCATGTTTTCTAGCACTGTTAAATGTGGAAATAAGTTAAATGATTGAAACACCATTCCTATATTTTGTCTTAATTTATCTATATTCTTATTATTTACTAATTCTTCACCTAATATAGTTATGCTACCAGATTGAATTTCTTCTAATCTATTTAGACATCTTAAAAGCGTACTTTTACCAGAACCAGAAGGACCTATAATACAAAGAACTTCACCTTCGGTTATTTCTAATGATATATCTTTAAGAACTTCTAATTGTCCGTAACGTTTTTTAAGATTCTTAGCGCTTATTACCATAACTTGATCTCCTTTCTACATAACTTAATACCAAAGTTAATGCTGTAATTATTATAAAGTACATACAAGCTACAATTGCATACATTTCAAGAGATCTATAATTTCTAGCAATTATAATCTTCCCACTTTCTGTAAGTTCTCTTACACTTATTACTGTTAAGATTGAAGTATCCTTTAATGTAACAATAAATTGATTTAATATAGATGGAATCATAATTTTAACTGCTTGTGGCAAAATAACTTTTCTCATAGCTTTTGAATAGCTAAGTCCTAAACTTCTTGCGGCTTCCATTTGACCAACATCTATAGCTTGAATTCCACCTCTGAATATTTCAGCCATATAAGCTGCTGCATTTGCAGTAAGAGTTATTATACCAGCAACAACTGGATCAAATTGTATATTTAGTGCTTGCCCAACACCAAAGTACAAAAATAATGCTTGTATCATAAGTGGAGTTCCACGTATTACGTATATATATGCTGTAGCTATACTTTTTAATATTTTAGATGTACTTATACTAAATATTCCTAAGATAATTCCTAGTATTACAGCTAATATCAATGATATCACTGCAAGTTCTATCGTTACTGAAAGCCCACTAAGTAAACTTGGTAAACTCTCTTTTAACAATTGAAAGATTTCCATGTTTCATTCTCCTCACTATTTTCCTATATATTGTCCAACGATTTCGTCGTATTTTCCATTTTCTTTTAATTTCTTAAGACCTTCATTAAATTTCTTTAATAAATCTGCATTTTGACCTTTTTTAACTGCAAATCCATAATCAACAGTATCTAATTTATCTCCAACAATTTTTAATTTTGCACCATTATCTGCTTTAATCTTGTATGCAATAACTGGATAATCTTCTAATAAGAAATCAACATTTTTATTTTCAACTGCTTGGAACATTGATGGAGAATCATCAAAATAATTTAATTTTAATCCATATTTTGCTTCATTATCTTCAGCATATTTTGCTCCTGCTGTACCTTTTTTAATTGAAACTTTTTTACCATTTAAGTCATCAACTGAATTAATTGAAGTATTATCTTTATTAACAACTACTGATAATCCTGATACGAAATATCCTTCTGAAAAATCTAATACTTTCTTTCTGTCATCAGTTATAGTCATAGCAGATATAGCTCCATCTAATTGATTAGATGTAAGCCCTGGAATTATTCCATCAAAATCCATTGGTTTTAATTCATATTCAAACTTTTCTTCTTTAGCAATTGCATCTAATAGTTCTACATCTATACCTTTATATTTTCCACTTTCCTCAAATGAAAATGGCGCGAACTTTGAATCACATGCAATTATATATTTTTTATTTCCTCCATCTGCTTTTGTATCACCTTTTGATGCACCACAACCAGCCATTAATCCTATTGACATTACTGATGCTAATAAAATACCTACTAATGATCTTTTGTTCATTTTTCACTGCTCCTTTGCAATTCATTAAATTAAACCAAAAATCTTAATTTATTGTATACTTATTAAATTAATTCTATTACAATAAATTTCACATTGATTTTTTCGTTTCTATTATGAAACTTATTATATAGTTTAGTTCAAAAGCTGTCAATAAGACTAACTTTGTTTCCTGTTTAAATTATTCCTATTTTTATTTTTTCCCTTTAATGGCCTTATTTTTATGTAATATCTAAGTTTTCTGAATTATTTTTAGCATAAATATATATTCCTTATTATGAATTAAAGTGTGTCTCTTCCTTCATTTTTAGATTTTCATATATCTTAGTAAAATACTCTAATTATTTTATTAAAAATGTGATAATTATGCAATAAAAAGCTATAAATCGGAAATTACATCTTCCTAAACTCATAGCTCTTTATTTAAAGTAAAGCTCAAAGCTTACTTTGGTAGAGTCACTTATTTTATTTCACATGCCTTATTTTGCAATATATTGATCAACTATCTTATCATATTCTCCATTGTCTTTTAATTTCTTAAGTCCTTCATTAAATTTGTTTAATAAATCTGCATTTCCACCTTTTTTAACTGCAAATCCATAATCAACATTTGTTAATTTTTCACCAGCAATTTTTAATTTTGAATTAGGATCAACCTTAATTTTATATGCTATAACAGGATAATCTTCTAATAGGAAATCACAGTTTTTATTTTCAACTGCTTGGAACATTGATGGAGAATCATCAAAATAATTTAATTTTAATCCATATTTCGATTCATTATCTTCTGCAAATTTTGTTCCTGCCGTTCCTTTTTTTATTGAAGCACTTTTACCATTTAAGTCATTTACTCCATTAATTTCAGTGTTATCTTTATTAACAACTAATGATAATCCTGATACAAAATATCCATCTGAAAAATCCAATGATTTTTTTCTTTCATCTGTAATACTCATACCCGCTATAGCTCCATCTATTTGATTAGATGTAAGCCCTGGAATTATCCCATCAAAATCCATTGGTTTTAATTCATATTCAATTTTTTCTTCTTTGGCAATTGCATCTAAAAGATCTACATCTATGCCTTTATATTTTCCATTTTCCTCAAAAGAGAATGGCGCATATTTTGAATCACATGCAATTATATATTTCTTATTTCCATCACTACTTTTAGCCGAATCATTTTTTGCTGCCCCACATCCTGACATTATGCTTATTGACATTACTGATGCTAGTAAAATTCCTACTAACGATTTTTTATTCATTGTTTGTTCCCCCTTAAATAATTTTAAAATTGTAACCTCCGCTTTTAAAACCTTATGTATTAATTTTTATTTTTTTAAACTAAGAAGTCTTCCTTATATATATTCTTAGATTATAATAAATTTTTATTCAAATATAAGTAGGAATTCTTACTTTATTAAAAAGCTTACATAAACTTTTATATCTATACTCTTTCATTAGTATAAAATCTTGCTTCTAAATGTGAAATATGTTCTACTATTAGTGCTTCTGCTTTTTTACTATCCCTTTCAATCAGTGCTTTTGCTATATTTATATGATCATCTTTTTCATTTGTAAATTTCAATTGCTTACAATCCATTAACAGAATTCGTGAAAGATTCTCCATTATTCCTTCACATGTTTCAATTAATAATGAATTATGAGTTGCTTTTATAATTAACATATGGAACATATCATTTAGTTCATTAAATTGTACTATTTCACCACTTTGAGAACCTTCTGGAAATTTCATAGCCAATTGAAGTATACTTTCTAATTCTAAATCACTAGCTATCTTAACTGCTGAATTTACAGCTGCTCTTTCTAAAATAGATCTCATTTGAAAAGATTCCCTTATATTTCTCTGTGTTACGGGTTTTACTAAGTAGCCTTTTCTTGGCAAAGACTTAAGATATCCTTGTATTTCTAATGTTCCTAATGCATCCCTAACTGGTGTCTTACTTACATTATATTTATCTGCTAATTCCGCTAATGTAAGAAAATCTCCATCTTTTATTTTTAAATTTAAAATATCTAGTTTAATTTGCTTATATATTTCTTTGGCATATGATTTATCAACTTGACACAGATTTATCCTCTCCTTTCATTGAAATCCCACTGATATATCAGCAATAGTAAATAAAAAAAGCAATGGAACACCTATATAAATAAATGCTCCATTGCCTTCATCGTAATATTATTATATTTCAACAAAATACTATTTGTCAAGCTCTTATTTTAAAAATTTCCAATAAGACACATGAAAGAAAAGAACAAGTCAATGACTCAAAACTAGCATGCTGACTTGTTATTTTTTTGAATGTGCCTAAATACTATGAAAATATGAACCAATAAGAATTCTAATATTATTTATTTTTACTATCTCTGTTATTCAAAAGGATTTTCTGTTTTATAAAGCATACCCTTTGGTTGATTAAATCCTAATTCTTTAACGCCTAGATATCTAAATAAATTATAAATTGCTTTTCCATAATGTCCAAATGCAACTGCTCCATGATGTGGATATCTGTTTTCAATTAATACATGACGATAGAATCTTCCCATTTCAGGAATTGCAAATATACCAATAGCTCCAAATGAACGTGTTGCAACTGGTAGAACTTCTCCTTGTGCTACATAAGCTGTTAATTCTGCATCTGCATTACTTTGTAGACGGAAGAATGTAATATCTCCAGGAACAATATCACCTTCAAGTGTTCCTCTAGTTATGTTTGGTTCTACATTTGGTTCTAATGCTCTTGCCATAATCATTTGATTTTTCATAGTACAAGATGATAATTTACAAGCTGCTGTGTTACCGCAGTGGAATGCCATAAATGTGTCTTTTAATGTGTAATTAAATTTACCTTTGATTTCTGATTCATACATATCTGCTGGTACTGAATTATTAATATCAAGTAAAGTAACAACATCGTTGCTGATGCAAGTACCAATATATTCACTTAATGCACCATAAATATCAACTTCGCATGATACTGGAATTCCCATTGCTGTTAAACGGCTATTTACATAACAAGGTACAAATCCAAATTGTGTTTGAAATGATGGCCAACATTTATTTGCAAATACAACATATTCTCTTGAACCCTTATGTTCTTCCATCCAATCTAGTAATGTAATTTCATATTGTGCAAGTTTTGGTAAAATACCAGGCATTTTATTTCCTTCACCTAATTCTTTTTCCATACTAGCTATTACTTCTGGAATTCTTGAATCATTTGCATGTGCATTAAATGCAGCATATAAATCAAGTTCTGAGTTTTCTTCTATTTCAACACCTAAGTTATATAATTGTTTAATAGGTGCATTACAAGCTAAGAAGTCTTGTGGACGAGGTCCAAATGAGATAATCTTTAAGTTTTGTAGTCCAAGTAATGCAGTAGCAACTGGTACAAATTCAGAAATCATATCTGCAACTTCTGTTGCTGTTCCAACAGGATATTCAGGAATATATGCTTTTATATTACGAAGTGCTAAATTATAACTTGCATTAAGCATTCCACAATAAGCATCTCCACGACCATTAATTAAGTTGTCTCCACTTTCTTCAGCTGCTGCAACAAACATTACAGGTCCATCAAATTTTTTAGCAAGTAAAGTTTCAGCAGTTTCAGGTCCAAAATTTCCAAGGTATACTACTAGTGCATTTACACCAGCTTCTTTAACTTCTGCTAATGCTTTTTCCATATGTTTTTCATTTTCAATGGCTGTTGGACATTCATAAATGTCTCCATTAGATTTTTTATAAGCTTCTACTACAGCTTTTCTACGATTAACTGATAACTCCATTGGGAAACAGTCTCTGCTTACTGCAACAATTCCTAATTTTACTTCTGGTATATTATTCATTTTTAATTCCTCCATTTATTATAATATTTCTTTTAATACATTTCTTTATCTTAGTTAATTTTTTACACACACTTTTAATTTTTCAACATTTTTAATTTCATTTTTTTATAAATCAAATTTTTCAATCTAGTTAAACTTATATAATTTTTTATAGTTAAATTCTTAGTTGTGCTGGCACACTTTTTTCATAGGTGAAAAGATCCTAGTTGTGCTTCGCACTCTTTTTAGATGTGTATATTTTCTCCAACTAAGCCTATAAATGCTCCTTGTTCACCCAAGTTAGTCTCTTTATGTCCAATTAACCATTTGTTTTTAGCAAATAGCAATGCATCTTCGCCAACTTTTTCAATGTTATTTTTCAAAGATAAATTAGTATCCCTTGGTAGCACAACAACACACTTAAATCCATTTTCATTTACATTACAAGGTGCATAATGAAGCGTAGTTGCATATACTTCAATTATAGTGCCAGCTGGAACCATGAAAGCTTCTATCTTTGAAGTATCATATGAGTAATCGTCTTCAATATCTTGCTGACAACCTATAAGTAAAATAATATCTGTTACTGCTATATTTATTTCAGATGAACGATGATATTCAACTGCATTTAGCAAAGAATTATTACCATTGCAATATCCAATTTGAATTGGTAATTCTCCAAATTCTCTTATTCTTAAATCTTCAGCAATTTTTAAGTCTTCAAGTTCCTTTATTGATGGTTCATATATTACATCACTTGGTAATGGTGTACTTTTCATCTTTTCAATTATCTCAGCGCAATCATAATTTTTTAATACTTGTCCATATTTTTTAAACTCTTTATCAGTAACAATTTTAATAACCATATTAATCATCCCTTCTCTCATATTTTAAAGTTTATGGCATATTTTTTATTAACAAAATCCACAAATATACTTCAATCCATACTCTTATTTTTCTATTTCTAACTTGTTTATTATTACACACACTTTTTTTGATTTTACATATCTTTTCTTATAGGTTTTAGCTTTACTTTTAGAAAAAGAAGATCTAGCTCTTATATATTCATGGACTAAGCTTTAAACTTTTATCTGATGTCTAGCTGTTCTAACACTCCCATCTCTTTAGATTGGAGCTAAGAACGGCACGACCCTAGATTAGTTCAACTAAATTCAGCTGGAATGTAAAATTCCACCTAAAAAGTTTCACTTTATCTAATTACTACATTCATTGCTTTATTCACAACATTTTCTACAGTAAATCCAAATTGCTTAAATAATGTTTCTGCATTTCCTGATGCTCCAAAAGTATCTAATGAGATAACTTCTCCATCAAGACCTACAAATTTATGCCATCCAAATGATGTTAATGCTTCAACAGCAACTCTAGCTCTTACTGCATTTGGCATAACTGATTCTTTATAAGCTTCATCTTGAGCTTCAAATAACTCGAATGATGGTATACTTATAACTCTTGCATCTATTCCCTTGGCTTCTAATTCATCAGCAGCTTTAAATATTAATTCAACTTCTGAACCTGATGCCATTAATAGTACATCTGGAGTTTCTTTATTAGAATCTTTAAGTATATATCCACCCTTTAATGCTCTCTTTGGACATCCATCGTATAGTAGTAACTTTTGTCTTGTTAAAACTAATGATGTTGGTGTAGTTCCATTAGTTACAGCATAATACCATGCTGCTGCAGTTTCTTTTGAATCTGCTGGTCTAAATACTGTCATGTTTGGCATACTTCTAAGTGCTGCCAATTGTTCTATTGGTTGATGAGTTGGACCATCTTCTCCAACACCAATGCTATCATGAGTTAAAACATACGCTATTGGAAGATTCATTAATGCTGATAATCTCATAGCACCCTTCATGTAATCACTGAATACGAAGAAGGTTGAGCAGAATACTTTAAGTCCACCATGAGCGTACATACCATTAACTATAGCTGCCATAGCATGTTCTCTAACTCCAAAGTGAAGATTTTGTCCACTTCTATCTTCTACTGAAAAATCTCCCTTACCATTCATATAAGTTTTATTTGAAGGCGCAAGGTCAGCTGATCCTCCTATTAGATTAGGAATTATTTGAGCTAATCTATTTATCATTATTCCTGAAGATTCTCTTGTAGCCATTTCTTTATCAAAGCCCCAGAATTCTTCATTATTTAATAATGCTTCTTTATCGATTTCTCCGCTCATCCATTTAACATATTCTGTAGCTAGCTCTGGATAAGCTTCTTCATATTCCTTGAATAATTTGTTCCAAGTTTCTTCCTTTGAAGCACCAATTTCTATATGTTTATTCATATTTGTATATACTTCATCTGGTACATAAAATGCAGGCTCTGTTTTCCAGCCTAAGTTTTCTTTCATTGCAATTACGTTTGCAGCACCTAATGGTTCTCCATGCGCTGAAGCTTTTCCTTGCTTTGCGGGACATCCAAAACCAATTTGATTTTTAACTATTATGATTGATGGTTTTGAAGTTTCTGCTTTTGCTTCTTCAATAGCACTTTCTATTGCATCGATATCATTTCCATCTGCAACTTTTAATACTTGCCAGCCATAAGCTTCATATCTTTTAGCCACATCTTCTCTAAATGCTATATCAGTACTTCCTTCAATTGAAATATTATTTGAATCATATAATACAACTAATTTTCCAAGGCCTAAAGTTCCAGCAAGTGATGATGCTTCTCCTGAAATTCCTTCCATAAGACAGCCATCTCCAACTATAGAATATGTATAATGATCCACTACACTATAGTTTTCCTTGTTAAACTTTTCTACAAGATGTGTTTCTGCCATAGCCATACCTACTGCATTACATATACCTTGTCCAAGTGGTCCTGTTGTAATCTCAACACCTTTTGTATGATGATATTCTGGATGTCCCGGTGTTAAACTACCTACTTGTCTGAAGTTTTTAATATCTTCAACCGTTAATCCATATCCAAATAAGTGTAATAATGAATATTCAAGCATTGAACCATGCCCTGCTGATAATACAAATCTGTCTCTATTATCCCAAGTTGGATTCTTTCCATTATGGTTCATCTTTGTCCATAGTGTAAATGCCATAGTTGCTGATCCAAGCGGTAAACCTGGATGACCTGATTTTGACTTTTCAATTGCATCTGCTGAAAGCACTCTTATTGCATTAATAGATACTTTATCTAATTCTCTACTCATATCTTTCCTCACTTTACATTATTTCAATTGACAATATATTATTAATTGTCTGAACCCGCATTATTGCTATAAGTGAGAATCAAAATCTATGATTTTGTTCTTCGAACTTACTCAGCGAATGAATGTGAGTCGAGTTTCCTTTTGTTTACATATTTATATTGTTAACTTTTTATATTGATTAATCTTATTTGCCAAAAGCTGTTGCCCAATCTGCCTTAAACTTTTCTAATCCTTGATCTGTTAATGGATGTTTTATCATTTGTAGAACTAAGCTATAAGGTATTGTTGATATATCTGCTCCAGCTTGTGCTGCTTGAATAACATGAATTGGATTTCTTACGCTAGCTGCGATTATTTCTGTTTCTATTCCATGAATTGCAAATATATCTGCAATATTTCTAACAAGTTCCATTCCATCCATTGAAATATCATCTATTCTTCCTAAGAATGGACTTACATATGTTGCTCCTGCGTTAGCAGCTAAAAGTGCTTGTGTTGCTGAGAATATTAAAGTTACATTTGTTTTTATTCCTTCTTTAGATAAAACTTTAGTTGCCTTAAGTCCTTCTGCTGTCATTGGAATCTTTACAATCATATTCTTATGAATTGCTGCAATTTCTTTTCCTTCTTTAATCATTCCTTCAGCGTCTTCACTTACAACTTCTCCACTTATTGGCCCATCTACTATGCTAGTTATTTCCTTTATAACTTCATTAAAGTCTCTTCCTTCTTTAGCTACAAGTGATGGATTAGTTGTAACACCACATATAACTCCCATTTCATTTGCTTCTTTAATGTGTTCTACATTTGCTGTATCTAAAAAAAATCTCATTTCCTTAACATCTCCTCTTGTTTTTAATGAATAGTTGACAATGGACAATCCTTAATAAAAATATATAACTGGATTTATGCAATAAAATCGCTTTAAAGAAATTCTATATTTTTTCTTAAACTGTCCATTATCAGCTATATATTATTATTTAAAAGGTTCGTCCAAATCCGGAGTTCCAATCAAGATTCAAGACTTACCTTCTAATAATTTAATTATATAACTTTAGAAATATGTTTTTAAAATTTATTTAATAAGTTTGTGAATAAATAGAGTAGTTATTCACTACTCCGTTATTTAATTTCTAAGAATTCTTCAATAGGCATCATAGCTGCACCTAATAAATAAGATTCTTTAAAACTCGCCATACTAATAGTACAGCTGTTTTCATCTGTAAATAAGTTATCTTTATAAATATTCTTTTTCAAAATATCTATTTTATCATTTAATAAGTTATTTATATCTCCACCTATAATTATGCTATTAGGATCTAATAACATAATTAAATTTGATATACCTGTTCCTAATATTTTTAAGTACTTATCTAAAACTTTTTTTGTTGATATATCATTTTGAAGATACAGTTCTTCAAATTCGTCTATATCTGATATATCCTCTAGAGATACTTCATTATAACTATCTATTAAAGAATTCATAGAAGTATATGCTTCTAAACATCCTTTAGCTCCACATTTGCATTTTTTACCGTTTATAGATATTTTTATATGTCCAAACTCTCCTGATGAATTATTATCACCTCTATAAATCTTACCATTTATAATTATTCCAAGGCCTAGTCCATCTGTTATAGATACATAGAGTAAATTTTTCAACATATCTTTTCTATTCAAAAATTCATAATATGCTGATAGATTTGCTTCATTATCTACATATATTGGTACATTTAAATATTCAAACTTTTCCTTCAAATTAAAATTCTTAATCCCAAGAAGATATGAATATTTTACTATGCCTTCCTGAAAATCTACGGTTCCAGGTAATGAAAACCCTACTCCTAATAATTTTTCAGAATCCAAACCATACTTTCTCATTACTAAATCTATGTTTTCATTAATTATTGTTATTAGATTTTCTATTCCATTATTTTTATGCCTAATTCTTATATTTTCAATAATTTCTTTCTTTAAGTTAACTAACGCTATTTTAATATGATTTGGCGTTAATGCAACCCCTATTGAGTATCTACAATTTTCATCTAATTTTATCGCAATTGCTTTTCTACCACCTGTAGATTCTAAAGGTCTTACATCTTCTACAATACCTTCATTTTTTAATTCAGTAATATTGGTAGACACTGTAGTTATGCTTATATCTAAAATTCTTGAAATATCTAATTTAGTGATTTCATTCTTTTCTAATAATAATGCTATTATTTTTTTTCTATTAGTTTCTTTTATTTTACTGTGATTTACCTCTATCAAATTTGATAATACTCCTCTCATCTATCTTATAAAGAATAGTAGCTTTCTTAAATAATATCACTATTATTATTTTTGTTAAAGTATTTATAGTTTAGGCACATGAAAATAAATAACAAGTCCAAAGTTGCCATGAATATTTTTCATCAGGCAAGGAGACGAATTGCCCTCATAGCGGGCCTATTAGGTCAATTTGCCGACGCAGCATGATGGAAAATAGGCTGGCAAGTGGACTTGTTATTTATTTGATTGTGCCTTATTATAAATACCCTAAACATTATAGTTACTATTTAATATTTCTTAAACTACGTATTATCAATATAAAAATTAGATACTTGAAAGTAAATAATTGTTTGTTTGTTTGTTAATTTATTTTTAGATATCCTTAATTCTAGGATAAGCTGAGTTATATGTTTCATATACCTTTGAGTATATTTCTTTTAAATCTTCATTTGGTGCTACTTTTTCATTCCCTTTTACAATTTTATTACAAGCATCCTCTACTGAATCATATATCCCTGCTCCAACACCTGCAAGTATTGCTACGCCAAGCGCTCCACCTTCTGATGCTTTTACTGTCGTTAATGAATATTGGAAAATGTCAGCTAATATTTGTCTCCATATGCTGCTTTCTGCACCGCCACCACTTACTCTTATTTCATCAATATTTACATTCATATCTTCTATAAGATCAAGGCAATTCTTTAAACTAAAACTAACTCCTTCTAATATACTACGTACAAAATCATCATGATTATTTATTAGGGATACACCTAAAAATGCACCTTTTACATTTGGATCTATATGAGGTGTTCTTTCTCCCATAAGATATGGTAAATAAACTATTCCATTAGAACCTGGTTTTGATTTTGCTGCTTTTTCAGTTAACAAGTCATATATATCTCTTCCTGATTTTTCGCTTTCTTCAACTTCTTTAGCGCAAAATGTTCTTTTAAACCAATTTAGTGATAAACCTGCCCCTTGAGTAACCCCCATTATATGCCACTTATTAGGAACTGCATGACATAAAGTATGGACTCTTCCTTCTTTATCAAATCTTGGTGTGTCAGTTGCTGCAAATACAACTCCTGATGTACCTATAGTTGTTGATATTATTCCTTCACTTACTATTCCATTGCCTATAGCTCCTGCTGCTTGATCTCCTGCACCTCCAACAACTGCCGTATTCACAGCTAAGTTTGTTAATTTAGCAGTTTCTTCTGTAACATGTCCACTAACAACTACTGATTCATAAACATCTGCTAATATATTTTTATCTATGTTTAAATCCTTAAGAAGCTCGTCACTCCAATTTCTAGTATTAATATCTAACATTTGCATTCCGCTAGCATCTGAAACTTCAGTTGCAAATACATTAGTTAATTTTAATCTTATATAATCCTTTGGCAAAAGTATTTTGTATATCTTTTCATAATTTTCTGGTTCATTATTTCTAACCCATAATAATTTTGAAAGTGTAAATCCAGTTAAAGCAGGATTTCCTGTTATTTTAATTAATTTTTCTTTTCCTATAACTTCTGTCATGTAATCACATTCTTTTTCTGTTCTTTGATCACACCATATTATAGAATTTCTAATTACTTTATAATCTTTATCTACTAAAACAAGTCCATGCATTTGACCGCTTAAGCCAATACCTTTAATATCAGAAGCTTGTACATTACTTTTTTCAATAACATCTTTTATTCCTTTAACGCATGCTTCCCACCAGTCTTCTGGATTTTGTTCTGCCCATCCTGCTTGTGGCTGAAATAAATCATATCCATAAGTTGCAGTTTTTATTGTGTTTCCTTCTTCATCAAATAAAGCTGTCTTAGTTCCTGATGTTCCAATATCTAATCCTAACAAATATCTCATGATAAACCTCCCATTTTAATATACCTTGTGTTGATATAATCTCAAACTTTAAATTTAAAATTTAAAATAACTTTTTAAATGTATTTTGATAAGTTTATTTTACTTCTCTTTTTCTTCTTAGTCAATATGTTTTAGTAAACTTTTTCATAATTATTTTCTTTGAATATTCATACCTTCTATTTTAAATTTTTGTACCATTTTATTAAGTTCCTGTGAAAGTTCAGCTTGACTTTGTGATGATTTTGCAACATCAGCAATAGCAAATGTTATTTCATTAACATTACTTGATATTTCTTCAGTACTAGTTTCAGATTCTTGAGCTACTCCAAATACATTTTGTATAGAACTACTTACCTGCTTAACTAATTCATCAATTTGATTTGATGAATTAGCGAATTTTCCTATAAGGTTATGCATAAATTCAGCATCCTTTTCATATTGAACCCCTATATTCATAAGCAATTCGTAACTAGGCTTTACATTAGTAGACATAAATTCAAGGACATCTTGTCCGCTTTTAGATAGACTCCTAAATGCTGTTTGGACTTGTAATACCATATTTTGAATTTTAGCAACTGCTTCTGATGATTGTTCTGCAAGTGTTCTCACCTCATCAGCAACTACAGCAAAGCCTTTACCTTGTTCCCCAGCCCTTGCAGCCTCTATAGCCGCATTTAAAGCAAGTAAATTAGTCTGCTTCGCTATTTCTCCAATATAAACAGTCATCATTTTAACTTCCTCTACAACCTTCGAATCTTCTATAGCTTTTAAAATATTTAAACGATTTTCATTGTAAATTAAATTACTCTTTTCTATATTTTTTAATGCCTTATCTTTTACATCAGTCGCACATTTATGTATTTCGCTTACAGATATTGCTGCATCTCGTGCATTTTGAGCAAGTATATTTGTAGTCGTACTTATTTCTTTTGTTGAATCTGTTATTTCTTGCGTAGTAACACTTAAATCTTGTGTTCCATTAGAGATTTGATCTACAGATTCATTTACTATCTCCATTCTAGATGAAATTTCTTGAGTTGTAGCAGAGAGTTTTTCACTTGAGGCACTTATATCATTGGCTCTATTAATTATTTCAACTATTAAATTTTTTATGCTTTCATTTGCATTATTTAATCCCTTTGAAAGATTACCTATTTCATCTTTTGAATTAATCTTTATTTTTTTAGTTAAATCACCATTCCCAAGGGCTTCAGCAAATATTAAAACTTGATTTACTTGTCTTGAAATCATTAAAGATATTAATAAACCCAATATAACTGCAATAATAAATCCTAGCACTACAATTAAAATTGCAAGATACAAAGAAGTTCTGTAAGTTGAATTATTTGCTTGATTAAAATTATCTGCTTCTGCATTATTCTTTTCTATTAAATCGCTTAAATTAGTATATATTTTTTCTCTAGATTTAGTGACACTAGTTATACTAGCTTCAGCATCCATATATTTATTATCATGAACAAAATTCATTACTTTATTACATTCAGCTAAATAAACTCTTATATTTTCCTTTAACTCTAAAAATATTTCTTTGTCCGATTCTGGAAGTAACGAATTTTCATACTTATCAATTAAAAGGTAATTATCATTAATCAGTGAATATATCTCTTTTCCTAAAATATCCTTTTTTTCATATTTATTTTGCTCATACACAAGTTCTAATAAATCAGCTCTAATATCTGTAAAATTTTGCTTTATAGTTGCTAAATATTTTATTGTTTCTAAATTATAGTCATGCATAGTAACTGCATTAGAATTAACCCTTTTCATATTGTATATTCCAATAAATCCAACAACTCCTATTAATATTGCAATTATTATAAAAGCTGATATTAATTTTTGTGCTATTTTTAAGTTTCTAAACCACTCCATTAAGTACATCCCCTTGCTTTTTAGATTATCCTAAAATAAGATTTACTGGATTTTCAATATATATAATAAAATTAAGTATATTACGCAAAATTTATATAACAGTAGATAATTTTATTCAAAATAAGACTACCTACTGTTATGTTAATAATTAATATGGGCTTAATTAATTTAATATTAATTGATTATTTTTTATTCTTAGATGAAATATCAATCCATACTGCCATTAATAAGATTAATCCTTTAACTATATATTGCCAAAATGTTGGTGTATTCATCATGCTCATACCATTATCTATGCTTGCCATTACAAGAGCACCAATTAATGCTCCAACAACTGTACCACTACCACCAGCTAAACTTGCACCACCAATAACACATGATGCAATTGCATCCATTTCTGCATTTTGACCTGCTGAAACTGAGCCTGCATTTAATCTTGTTGTAAGTAATATCCCTGCAACTGCACAAAGTAAACCAAGTACTGAATATACAACTATAATATGTTTTTTTACATTAATACCTGATAATCTTGCTGCATCTCTATTGCCACCAATTCCATATACTCTCCTACCGAATATAGTTTTTGTTGCTACAAATCCTAGTATCAAAGCCAAAACTAACATTATAAAAGCTGGTATTGGGAATCCTTGATAGTCATTAAGAATTACTACTAATGCTAATGATACAACTCCAATTCCTACTATTGTCAATACATCAAAAACCATTGGTTTAACTTCAATATTATACTTAATTTTATTTTTTCTATTATTTAATACTAAATATGCTGAACCTGCAATTGCTAATACTACTAAGATATACGCAAAGGCTGTTGGCAGGTAAGCTTGTCCTATTGTCTTGAGATCAGCGGTTAATGGTGCTACAGTATTACCACCAGTAATTCCTATTAATACACCTCTAAAAATAAGCATACTTGCCAAAGTAACTATGAATGATGGTACATTTCTAAATGCTATCCAATATCCATTCCAAGCTCCCATAAGTATACCAAGTATTAACGTTATTACTACAGTTGGAACAGCTGAAAAACCAAACCAAACATTTAATATTGCTGAAATCCCTCCAAGTAATCCAAGCGTTGATCCTGCTGACAGGTCTATCTCACCTAAAATAATTACAAAAACCATCCCTATTGCAAGCACTCCAGTAATTGACATTTGTCTAAATAAATTTGATAAATTTCTAGTTGTTAAAAAATTTCCACCCGTTAAAACTGCAAATAAAATCCATATTGCTGCTGTTGCTATTAATATTGTTGTCATCTTAGATTTAAATATAGAACTTAATCCAAATTTCTTTTCTTTTTCTGAACTTATACTTTTACTTAATTGCATCCTTATACCCCTCCTACAGAAGTCATAATTTCTTCGTTATAATTTTTATTTTTCTTTCCTACTGAATATGTCATAATCATTTCTTGAGTTAAGCCTTTATTCTCAAGACTTGCCTTTATTTCACCTTCATTCATTACTAAAACTCTATCACTGATTCCTAGTACTTCTGGCAATTCAGATGAAACCATTATTATAGATATACCTTGTTTAGCTAATTTAAAGATTAGCTTATAAATTTCATACTTAGCTCCAACGTCAATTCCTCTAGTTGGCTCATCTAATATTAATATTTTGGGTTCAGCTAAAAGATTTTTTGCTAATATTACTTTTTGTTGATTTCCACCACTTAAATTTTTTATTGCCAATTCTGTTGATGCAGTCTTTATTTTTATTTCATCAACATAATTAAGAACATCCATCATTTCTCTATCAATGTCTATTACATTAAGTCCTTTTTTATATTTTAATAAATTACTTATTGTCATATTCTTAGCTACACTCATGCCTGCAATTATTCCATCTTTTTTTCTATCTTCTGGAACCATAGCTATTCCTTTGCTTAAAGCATCACTTGGATTTTTTATGTCAACTTTTTTACCTTCAAAGAATACTTCACCATTCTTTTCACCTTGGAAACTTCCATATATACTTGCTACCATTTCTGTTCTACCTGAACCAACTAAACCTGAAATTCCAAGTATTTCTCCACGTCTTAATGTAAAACTTGCATCTTTTACTCTTTTAATACTCTTATTAAATGGGTCTAAAACATTGAAATTCTTTACCTCAAAAAATTCTTCGCCTATTTTATGTTCTTCCCTTGGGAATAAATTTTTCATTTCTCTTCCAACCATCATTTGTACTAATTTATCTTGGTCTATTTCTTTAATAGGAACTTGACCTATTGTTGAACCATCTCTAATTACAGTAACATTGTCACATATTCTTGTAACTTCGTTAAGTTTATGAGAAATATAAATACATGTAACTCCTTCTTTTCTTAAATCATCTAGTATTCCCATTAAAACTTCTACTTCACCTTCACTTAAAGAAGCTGAAGGTTCATCAAGAATTAATAATTTAGCATTTTTAGATAAAGCTTTTGCGATTTCAACCAATTGTTGATGTCCAATCCCTAAATCTCCTGCTCTAGTAATTGGGCTAATATTTAATTTAACCCTATTTAATAATTCATTTGTCTTATTCAATTGTTCACTAAAATTTACTAGTCCATGTTCACTAATTTCATTTCCCAAAAAAATATTTTCTGCTACAGATAATTGTTTAATAAGAGCTAATTCCTGATGGATAATTGCTATCCCAACTCTTTCAGAATCTTTTATACCTGTTTGACTTAATTCTTTGCCTTCAAAAATTATTTTTCCAGAGTAAGACCCAGTAGGGTGCTCTCCACTTAAAATTTTCATTAGTGTAGACTTTCCAGCTCCATTTTCACCACAAAGAGCATGAATTTCTCCCTTTTTAACTTTTAACGACACTCCATCTAATGCCTTTACTCCAAAGAATTCTTTGACTATATCTTTCATTTCTAAAATATACTCACTCATGAAATGCTTATCTCCTTTCTACATTGAGGTTTGAAATTATAATTTCAAATCTCAATATGCTATTTACTTACTTGGTCTTTTACTTTCTGGTACATTTTTATATACGTCGTCAAACTTTTGGAAACCATCTTTTATAACAGTATCATTCATATTGTCAGCTGTAACTGCTATTGGAGTAAGTAATACTGAAGGAACATCCTTTGTGCCATTATTAGTTACAGTTCCATTTGTTTCAATATCTTCACCTTTAGCCATCTTTACAGCCATTTCAGCTGCTTTTGCAGCAATATCCTTAATAGGCTTATATACTGTCATTGATTGGGTTCCCTCAACAACTCTTTGGCAGCCTGCTAAATCTGCATCTTGTCCAGAAATTGTAACTTTTCCTGCCAATCCTTGTGCTGTTAATGCTTGAATAGCTCCACCAGCAGTACTATCATTTGAAGCAACAACAGCATCTATTTTATTATTGTTTGCAGTTAGTGCATTTTCCATTATCTTCAATGCTTCTTCTGCTGACCAATCTTTTACCCATTGATCTCCTACTAATTTTATATCACCTTTATCTACTAAAGGTTGTATTACATTCATTTGTCCTTGTCTAAATAACTTTGCGTTATTATCTGTTGGAGAACCTCCCATCATAAAGTAATTTCCTTTTGGTGTTTTATCTGTAATTGCTTTTGCTTGTAATTCTCCGACTTTTACATTATCAAAAGATACGTAATAATCTAAATCACTATTTGTAATTAATCTATCATAAGATAAAACTTTTATTTTATTTTGATGAGCTTCTTCTACAATAGGTGCTATTGATTCTCCATTATGTGGTATTACAACTAGAATATCTACACCTTGAGATATAAGGTTTTCAGCTTGAGACATTTGTGTTGTGTCATCTCCATTTGCAGATTGGAAAACAACATCTGCTCCAAGCTTCTTAGCTTCTTCTTCAAAAATCTCCTTATCATGTTGCCATCTTTCTAGTCTTAAATCATCCATGCTAACGCCAATTTTTATTTTCTTGCCTCCGCTACCAGCTGTTTGTCCGCCTGTCTTTGCGCCACATCCTGTTAATGCTGAAAACATTAATATTCCACATAGTGTTAGGCCTAATAGTTTAATCATTTTTTTTGATTTCATAATTTATCTCCCCTTCAAATTTATAATTGCAAATCCCTTTTACAGTCTTAATTATAGCTTCTTGAGTAAACGTTTCAAATAGACTCATTTGCTGACTTATAATTTTATATTGCTGTCTTTTATATCGCAATTTTTTACTATAAGTAGAGAACCCGAATCTATGATTTTCTTTGAATCACTTGCTCAGTGAAAGCATGTGAGTCAAGTTTCCTTAATCTTTTTCTCTAATATACCAAGTCATGAATTGCTTAAAACAAAAAATAATCCAGATTGAATCTCAAATATAAGATATCAACCTAGATTATTTTAATCATAATATAATGCATAGTAATATATTGCTTACTACTATAGTTTTGAATAGGTCTTATATAAGATCTATTCAAAACTTTACATAAATTTTTCTTCACCTGTCATTTTGAAGTTAGCTGGACTCACGCCTTCATATTTTTTAAATACTTTGCTGAAATAATTAGGATCATTGTATCCAACTTTATAACAAACCTCTTTAACATTCATCTCTCCATTTGAAAGTAATTTCTTAGCTATATGTACTCTACATTTATTTATATAATCTGAATAATTAATACCTGTGACTTCTTTGAAAGTTCTACTAAAATAATATACACTTAGACCAAAATTACTAGCAACCTTTTCTAACTCCAACTCTGTTTCAATATTTTCTTTAATAAAATTCTTTACATTTTCAAATAGTCTTATCTTTATTTTATTAGTACTTTTATTATTATCTTTTACATCAATAAAATTATCACTCACAATATTACTACTAATGAATTTATCATTAATATCGTCTATATGAATAATATTTACATTATCTGAGTTATATACTAAACATTTTGTAGCTTGTCTATATGATTCAACTATTTGTTCTACCGAATTATATATTTCTCCAAGTCCAGCTCTTATTGAAACATTAAATCTCTTTTTTATTTCTCTTCTCAAATTAAATGCAATATCAATTCCTAAATTTTTAAAATCATTGCTATCTTCATTTTCTATTTGTATAAAATAAGTTAATTCCTCATAAAACACATAATTTCCTATGCACTTATATTTTCTATTAATATATTCCTTAATATAGTCTCCTATCTTCATTTTAATTTGATCTTTTTCACTCCTACTTACATCTTTGTAAGCATACTTGTCCTTAATAGATATAACCATTGCATAGCTACTTATAAAATTCATATTTAAACATTGCAAATACATTCCATAATCAACACCTATAAGTTTATCATTGATTATTAAATCACTTAATTGGTTTTCAAGGACTGGTAGTAGTGTATATATTTTTTCTTTGTTTTCAATCTCACTTTTCCTCTTATTTTGTTCCTTCTTCACAGATTGAATTCCTGCAGAAACTTTGTCTATTATTTCTTCTTTTGCAAATGGCTTTAGAAGATATTCCTTTACATTTATTTTCACAGCTTCTAGTGCAAAATCAAAATAATCATAAGCAGTTAAAATTATGCTATATAAATTAGGTAAGCTAGCACTTATTTCTTTTAAAGCTTGTATCCCATCTATCCCTGGCATTTTTATGTCCATTATAACTATATCTGGTCTAATGCTTTCAGATAATTCAATTGCTTCTCTCCCATTTTTAGCTTCATATACCTCTAATTCATCTGGAAAACTTTCTTTTATTATATGCTTAAGTGTTTCCCTATCATATTTTTCATCATCAGCAAGTAATATTTTCATCATTATTGCCATCCCCCATTATTGGTATTTTTAAATAAACTTTTGTTCCCTTACCCTCTTCACTCTCTACTTTAAACATATCTTTTTTGTCATATAAATATCTAAGTCTCTTTTCTACTATATTTATTCCAAGCCCAGTAGTATGCCAATATGCTGAGTATCATAATTACAATTATTAATCTTGTCCAAAATTTCTTTTGAAATTCCAATTCCATCATCTTCAACAATAACACTACAAATTCCATATTCATCATTTATACTGATGTCTATGTATCCCCCTTCCTCTTTGGATTCTATCCCATGTATAAATGCATTCTCTACTAATGGCTGTATTGTCATCCCTGGAACCTTTACTTTTTTCATATCCATATTTACACTTAAATTAAATTTCACTCTATCATCGAATCTACATTCTTGAATATAAATATAATCTTTTACAATATTTATTTCTTCTTCTAAAAGTGAATTTGTATTCATGCATCTCAAAGAATACCTTAAAATGTTTGACACTGATTTTATTAATTTACTTGTAGTTGTAGCATTTTCCATAATCGCTGTAGCATTTACACAATTTAGTGTATTAAACAAAAAGTGTGGATTTATTTGAGACTGCAGGACCTTAAGATCAAATTCCTTTAAAGCGTTTTCATACTGGAGATTCTTCATTTCTTCTTCTTTTAATTTTTTTTCTAATATAAGCTTGTCATTAATTGAACTTATGAAATTTTTTATATCCTTTATCATAGTATTGAAAGTTTTTATAAGCACATCTAATTCATATATATCAGTTTTATTTCCTTCATAATATTCAAATTGTCCCTTAGATACGTTGTTAGATGTTTCAACTATTCCTTTTAAACCTTTTGAAATATTTCTCATAAAAATCATAGCATATATTACACACATAGATAAAATTAATATTAGGTAAATTGTCAAAGATACATATATAATACTACTATTTCTATTCAATTCTTTATAAGCTATACTGTTAGTTTCTAAATAATTTTGCATTAATGTAGATGCATATATATTACAATATGATGCAATATTTTTAGTTGCTATGAAATCATCATAATAAAAAATATATCCTTCTTTATTTTCATAAGCTAAAATTGTTTTTCCAGAATTATCTTTATAAGAATCTAATGTATTATCTAAATCACGTAAAATATATTGACTGCTATTATCATCATTATATTTTAATGTATCTATTTTCTGCTTAGCAAGAAATATCTCACTATTATAATTTTCTTTTTTACTTTCAGTACCATTTAATATATATTGATTGAAACTATCCAAAGAATTATCAATATGTTGTCTGATTTCATTTGTAATAAGCATATTATTAAGCATATTAACATAACCATCTTCGATTTTCTTGCTCATTGCTAAGGATATAATATTGCATATGCCTATTGGAATAATCAAACATATAACAAATATAATAAATTTGCTATTTAAACTTTTAATTCTCAAATTTATCATCTCCTTGCTTATAAATATCTATATTGGTTTTATTTATTATGCTTACATCAGTTAAAGATTTTGACTGTCCCTTAAACTTTCCTTCAATTTTATCCATAATAATATTAACTGCTCTATATCCCATTTCATCACTTTTTTGCACTATTGTTGATTCCACTAATCCACTTTTAATATTATTTAATGTTTCCTCTAAATCATCAAAGCATATAATTTTAGTTTTACCTTTAGCATTTAAATCTTTTACTGCTTTAGCAGCTCCTATACCATCAAGAGCTGAGGTACAAAACAGTGCATCTACTTTATCATTTCTATTTAATATTTTTCTTGTTATAATTTCTGCTTCAAGAAGCATGGCATCTGATGAATCTGTATCTACAATCTTTAGATTAGAATTTGAAATTATATAATTGGTAAAGCCCTCAACCCTCTCCTTCTGATTTTTTACATCCTTTCCTCCCATTACAATAGCTACATTTCCTCTATTTCCTACTTGTCGTACCATTTCTTCGCCCGCAACTTGTCCAGCTAAAATATTATCTGTTCCAACATAGGATGTCCTACTGCTATCTTCCTCATCTGAATCTATTGTAACTACTGGGATTCCTTTTTCTACGGCACTGTTAATTTCCTTTTTATATTTTCCCTCTTCTTGAACATAAGTTATTATTCCACTTACTTTGGCTGAAGTAGCCATATCAAAAAGCCTTAAACCTTCTTCTGCACTTGCAGTTGTTGGCCCTGAAAATTCAACTACCGCACCTCTTTCCTTCGCAGCTTTTTCTGCACCTTCTTTTATGCTTAGCCAATATGGATTAGTTTTTATATGAGATATTAATACTATCTTAGGCTTTATAGGCTCCCTTGCCACTTTTTTATCTTTTAATAAATATAGAAAAAATAAATTACTACTGCAAAAAAGTAGTAATAAAACAATAATTATGCTCCATTTAAAATATTTCTTCATCATTTACGACTCCTTCTGTATTCATAAATTATATGCATTTCAAAAATTTATTTATATGACTATAATATACATTTTCAATAACACCACAAAGAAAACATTTACAGCGCCAAACAAATTATACTCATCATTCTAAAATACTTTTAAAATGTTATTTATTAAACCACTCCACACTAAAGTATGGAGAATTTTCATAGGTGGACTTCACCACCTATGAGTGATTTCGCCTAAAGGCGACTGAAAGCTCATTCTACTGAAAGTAGGTGGTTTTAAACCACGGAACAAGTTCCTTCGGAACGCTAAAGCGTTCTATTGGAAAATAAAGTTATTTTAACGTTCTTCTTTTTATTAGTCAATATTTTTTGTATATGCTCTGCTATTACTATTATTACAACATATAATATATTCAAACCTTTAATATAATCTTGATAAATTTCTGTATTGAATGGGATTATTTTTTTAAATATAATAGCAATTGATTTGATTTATTTAATACTTTAGAATAATATATTAGATAAATAAAATAATTGTAATCCTAATTATGTAAAATATTTATTTTATTCGGCTCTAATCCAAAGTATGTGGTAACCTAAAAAAACGAACTAAATAACACTATCTACTTGGAAAAAATGTAATATTTAAGATATAGATATATGCCGTGATATTTCCATTTTCGAATTAACTACTAAATGATTTTTTGCTTTAGCACATACTTTTTTTGTTTTATTGAATGTATTCTTATTCTATATTTCGGATGTGATGGGCTATGTTTTATACTTTTTCCAATTAATTTGTATGAAAATTTTTATTAACCACATATTTTAGATGAGAGCCATTTATTATTAGTCATAACTCTTATCCAATATAAATAACTTTTCAAATTCTTCTTTATTAATAGGTTTACTAAACAAATATCCTTGTCCATAATCACAACTATTTAATTTTAGAAATTCAAAGTGTTCTTTTGTTTCAATTCCTTCTGCAACAATTTTGAATTTTAATTCATGTGTAAGTTTTATTACATATTTTGCTATTACTTCATCTTCTGCTATTTTTGATATATTTCTAATAAAATCTCTATCAAGTTTAACAACATCTATTGGCAAATTTTTAAGATATGTCAGTGAAGAATAGCCTGTACCAAAATCATCTAATGCTATTTTTATGTTCATATCTTTTATTTCTCTTAGAACTCTTGTTGATGCATTTAAATCTTCCATAATAGCTGTTTCAGTTACTTCAAATTGAATTTTATCATTTTTTATTCCTACTTTAGATAATAAATCTCTAATCTCATTTACAAATCCAACTCGTGTAACACTTTTACCTGAAATATTTATTGATATTTTTATATCAGAATAACCCATATCTTCCCATTGTTTTTTCTGTACTAATGCTGTTTTTAATATCCACCTTTCAATATCATGAATCAATCCATTTTCTTCAGCTATTGGTATAAATTCCATTGGCGAAATCATTCCTTTTATTGGATGGAACCATCTTATTAATGCCTCTGCCCCTATTATTTTTCCATCATTCAAATTAATTATTGGCTGATAAAGAAGATTAAATTCTTTATTATCTATTGCATGTCTTAGGTCATTTATCATTTTTATTTTTTTGAAATTTTTTTCTTGAATTTCTGGTAGATAGAAACAATAATCGTCTTTCATATTTTTCTTAACAAAATACATAGCCACATCAGAATTTTTAAGTAGTATAGATAAATTCTCACCATCTTCTGGATAAATTACAATTCCAATACTGTGAGAAATAAAAAACTCTTGTTTATCAATCATCCACGGTCTTCTTAGATATTTTAATAAATCTTGCATTTTATCAATAACTTCTTGCCTATCTTTTATATTTTCAAAAATAATTGCAAATTCATCTCCACCTAATCTTGCTACAAAATCAGGAGATTTCACTTGATATTTTAATATATTAGAAATATATTTCAAGAGTAAATCCCCTGAATTATGTCCTAAAGTATCATTTATATGTTTAAAATTATCTATATCCATATAAATTAAAGCAAATTTTTTATTAAAATTATTTTTTGTATTAGTATTAATTAAATTATTTACCTTTACCTCAAATGAAAGTCTATTAGGCAATTCTGTTAGCATATCATAATAAGCTAACGATTTAAGTTCATTTTGTATTAATTTTTGCTCAGTTATATCTGTATGTGAACCAGCCATTCTGACAATATTGCCTTCTGAGTTCTTTATTGCTTTTGCTTTACTTAATATCCACTTTTCTTCCCCATTTTTACATACCATTCTATATACACTTTCATACGAACCAGATTTTGATGAAATATAATCATACATTTGTGCAATAGAATCACTTCTATCTTCTGGATGAATTATATTTACCAATCCATCAAAAGTATTCTTTACTTCATTATCTTCATAGCCAAGATAACTTCTCCATTTTTCCGAAAAATAATATATATTATTTTCTACATCCCAATCCCAAATACCACAATCAGCACCTTCAACAGCTAATTCATATCTTTGCTTACTTATATTAAGTGCATTACTTTGTTTTTCTAATTCTTCAAACTGTTTTCTAATTTCATCTTCTAATGCTCTTAGTTCTTCATTATTAGCACTTAATTCTTCAAAATTACTAGCTATTGTTTTTAAATATTTTTTTAAAAGAATAACTCTCTTTAAAACAAGTAAATAAATTAGTATCATAGTTATGAATACATACATCCATCCTTTATATGTTGCCACTTTTATGTAAGTATTAATATCAGTAACAACCTGCCCTAGTAATTTATCAGATAGCAAAATCCATAGTGCTCCTACAATTCCATAAATGATTGAAATCCTTAGTGCCTCAGAATATGGCGATATTTTATGATTGCTATTTAGATAAAATTTAATATCTTTATCTAGTTCACTATTTTTTTTTATGTATGATTTTAATTTTTTTAACAATACCATCACCCTTTCTTAATTATGAAATATACTTAAAGCTTTAACTTATATTCTTAATTATTTTGTATTTCTAAAAATATATAAGTGCTTTTTTCTTCTTAATTGCAATAAAATTATTTAGCAAGTAAAATCAAATTTGATGAAATACTAATTGTCTTAACAATTGAAACCACTTCATAATCAGCCACAAATATATTACAAAATTCAAATTTCGAGATATATTTTAAATTTAATGATAATATTATGATTAGAATGTAAATATTGAATTATTTATATCTTAATGATAATATTACATATATACTCATAAAATTACAATACTATATGAAAATTTACAAATTACTTAATTAGAAAACATTAATAACATCAAAAAGAATGGAATAATCGATGTTTAGGTTGGCTATCCCTACGAATGTTATGAACACTAGAGTTTTAGATATTTTTATAGGTTGGATATTTCCTGTATTTTTTCTTCTTTCATTTCTTCTTTTTTTCATGACAAAAGAACTAAGGAATGGCTCCTTAGCTCTTTATTTTACTGGGTTTATTGTTTACTTATCATTTTGTTTTTTCTCCATTAATTCTTCCATTTCCCTTATCTCTTGAATCTGGCTTCGCTTAGACGATTTAGTGAGGGTTTATGGACTTGGGATTGGTTTATGGGTGATTGAGTGTATTAGGGAATTAATTATAACTTTTCTAAAAAGTTCTTTAGCATTTCTGCCGTAATTCCCCATATATTATAATTTTCATATTTATAGAATAGGGATCTGTAGTTCGCTTCTCTAAATTTATAATTTTGTTTGTTAACAATCAAATCATATGGAAACTCTTTTGGTCTCTCAAATTTTAATTTACTATTTACTTCTAAAGGTTCATGATTTAAAAGATAATTTAGCGGAACGTAAAATACATGATCAACTTCACTTTCATTTATATTAATTTCTTCAATGTCTTCAATAATTCCTAAGTAAGGATGAATTATTATACCATCATATCTAACCACAGTATCTAACTCATTTATAATATTAATGCTCTTAACACCTAACTCTTCAAACATCTCTCTTAGTGCCGTTTCCTTTGGAGTCTCATTATCATCTATCTTTCCACCTGGAAAGCATATATCACCTGGTTGACTACTTAATTTTTTTGCTCTTACTTCAAATAATATATATATTTCACTCTTTATTTCTACTAGTGGAATAATTATAGATGATCTTTTCATTCTTTCCCATCCATTAATATATGGCTTATTTTTTTTTATTTTTTTCTTTATATCTTTTATATTCATATTCTATAACCTCTCCCTAACCAGTTATTGTATATTTATATTATATCAAATGTTAGCTTTAATAAATATATTTAATATACATATTTAAGTTTAGTTAAAACAGAAAAAAGCTACATTTGACTAATAATTATATTACTCAATAAGTATATAAATTATTAGTTAGAAATGTAACTTAGGTATCTTTAAAAATTAGAAATATCTAACCAAATGTATTTAACTTTTATTATTATTTCCCATAAAATAAATTCGTTAATTTATCAGCACATTCCTCTAACTTATTTGCATTTTCGCATATTGTAAAATAGTATACCTTGGTCTAATTTCAAGTGCATGAATTACACTTCTATGATTAAACATAAACTCTTTTGGAACTTTTATTGCTAGCTTTTCTGCTTGACCGGGAATAAAGAAATTTATTATAAAATAATTAAAACTCAATATTTCATAGTCTTTATAAACTAATTACCGGTATACAATATGTTGTATACCGGTAATTAGTTTACAGTTTCAATTAATGATTTATAGTTTAATCATTAATTCTACAGGACAATGATCTGAACCTATTACTTCCATATAAATTTTGGTATCTTCTAATTTATCTTTTAAACTTTCTGAAACTAAAAAGTAATCTATTCTCCATCCTGCATTATTTGCCCTTGCATTAAATCTATATGACCACCATGAGTATACTTCTTCTTTATCAGGATAAAAATATCTATATGTATCTATAAATCCAGCATCTAAAAGCTCAGCTATCTTGCCTCTTTCTTCATCGCTAAAGCCAGCATTTTTTCTGTTACTCTTGGGATTTTTAAGGTCTATTTCATTATGAGCAACATTTAAGTCTCCACATACTATAACAGGTTTATTTTCTTCAAGGGACTTTAAGTATCTTCTAAAAACATCTTCCCATACCATTCTATATTCAATTCTTTCTAAACCTTGTTTTGAATTTGGAGTATATACATTTACTAAGTAAAACTCATTAAATTCTAATGTAATTACTCTTCCTTCATTATCATGTTCTTCAATTCCCATACCGATCTTCACATTTAAAGGTTCTTCCTTTGTAAATACTGCTGTACCTGAGTATCCTTTTTTTTCTGCATAATTCCAATAACTATAATATCCTTCTAAGTCCAAATCTATTTGTCCCTCTTGAAGTTTGCTTTCTTGTATGCAAAATATGTCTGCATTTACTTGTTTAAAATATTCTACAAAACCCTTTTTAACACAAGCTCTTAATCCATTAACATTCCATGAAATTAATTTCTTCACTTATATATCCTCCTAACATTTATATGAAATTATTTTTAAATACTAATAATTATTGTTATTTAATCCATATTAGTGTAAACATTAAATTTAAAGTAAAAGACCACTGATTTACAATTAATATCTTTTTATGCTATTTGCCAAAAGAATAATAATAAAATATTCTACAAAACCCTTTTTAACACAAGCTCTTAATCCATTAACATTCCATGAAATTAATTTCTTCACTTATATATCCTCCTAACATTTATATGAAATTATTTTTAAATACTAATAATTATTGTTATTTAATCCATATTAGAGTCTGTTTCAAAATATAACTTAATAGCATGAACATGCAAGACAATGTATGTTTATTCACAAAAAAATAATGCAACCTCTTTCACTTCAAGGTACAATAAGTTTGCCAACAAAATACCAAACGA
>Ga0302140_10000113_pt1 | contig 88668 bp, 66 predicted proteins | sample I_Bog_E1_1_FD_202095 | JGI IMG/M metagenome (GOLD analysis project Ga0302140, IMG submission 202095) | Peat permafrost microbial communities from Stordalen Mire near Abisko, Sweden - I_Bog_E1_1 | ecosystem: Environmental > Terrestrial > Soil > Wetlands > Peat | place: Sweden: Abisko, Stordalen... | reverse complement strand
GAGTGGGAATGCTTGGATTATGCTACGGCATTTTGGTGATGGGCTGCGACTGGATTTGAATAGCGCGATTTGGCTGCGACTGAAATGGAGAGGGCGAATGAAAATGCCTCCGATGATCTGGAGGCATTTCTGCGTTCGAGCTATGGAGGATTGGGTGCTTTTGCTTAGGGCTCGGTAACGGGCACCACCGGAAGGCTGATGAAACTGGCGTGATCGGGAGCGTGCCAGATGTGCTGCGTAGCCTTCTGGTAGTCGTCGGACTGCGCTTTGAAGATGTTGGGAACAAAGCGCTGCGGGTTGCGGTCATAGAGCGGAAAGAGAGTGGACTGGATCTGGACCATGATGCGATGGCCGGGGAAAAAGGTGTGGTTCACCATGGGCAGTCCGAAGACATAAGGCAGAGGCTCGTTGGACTTGATGGCCTCGGGATGTTCGAAGCTGGTGCGGTAGCGGCCACGGAAAATGTCGGTCGCGATGGGCAGTTCGTATCCACTCATCTCGATGGGTGGGGCTACGCGGTCGGGCTGCACATCGATGAGTTTGACGACCCAGTCAGAGTCGGTACCGCTCGTGGATGCAACGAGATGCACGACGGGCTCGCCGGAAAGCTTCATCGGCTCCTTGAGTGGTTCCGAGATATAGGTGAGAACGTCGGGGCGGCCGTCGACGAACCGCTGATCGGTGACCAGCCAGGTGCGCCAGCCGGTGCCGTCGGCCGGGTCTACGGGACGAGGGCGATAGGGCACAGGTTTGGAGGGGTCGGAGATGTACTCGTCAAACTTGTCGCTGGACGCGGTTGGGGACTCGAACGAAAGCTTGCCGCCGGCGGTGAGATAGAGGGGCTTTGAGGGCACCGGGCAGCCCTTTTCGCAGCTACGCGGGAACTCCGCTGGATGATCCCAGCGATCGGCGCCTGTGTCGTAAATCAACGCCTTGGGGGTGTCGGCGGCGGGCGAACCGGGCTTCAGGTATTGATTAAAGAAAGGCAACAGCACCTCACGCCGCCATTGCGCCGTGGTATCGGTAGCCCAGGTCAACGGCCCAATAGAGCGACCCTCGCGGTTGGCCTGGCTATGGAACCAGGGGCCCATGACGAGGTGATTCAGGCTGTCGGATGCACCTTTGGCCTTGAGAGCGCGGTAGCTGTGGATGGCGCCCCACATATCTTCTTGATCCCAAAGGCCTTGTTCCCACATGGTGGGGACGGTGAGGGGATGCTGGGCGATGGCCTTGTCGAGAGCCTGGCTCTGCCAGAATCCATCGTACGCGGGGTGGTCCGACATTACGTGCCAATAGGGGAGCTGGTCGACGCCTTCGGAGCGAGCAAACCCATCGGCTGACACGGCGGCGAGATAGTTGCTGTAATCGTCGCGGCCGGGATGGGGTACGCGAACGCCCTCTCCGCGATTGGAGGTTTGACCGAGCACGTAGTCGATGTTGGGCTGGCGAAAGGCGCCGTAGTGGAACCAGTCGTCGCCCATCCATCCGTCAACCATGGGACTCTCGGGCGCTGCGACTTTGAGGGCAGGGTGAGGGTTGAGCAGGGCCATGACGACGGTGAAGCCCTCGTAGCTTGAACCGATCATGCCGACGCGCCCGTTCGACTCGGGAACGTTCTTTACCAGCCAGTCGATGGTGTCGTATGCATCGGTGCTGTCATCGGCTCCGGTGGGGTTGTAGCCGGAAGCGACTGGTGGAGGGGTCATGTTGTAGGGACCTTCGGAACCGTACTTGCCGCGCACATCCTGGTAGACACGAATGTAGCCGGATTCAACGAAGACTTCATCGCTCAGCGGCAGGGCCTCGATCATCCGCGGGCTTTTGGAGCGCACAGCCCGGCCCGCGGCGTTGTAGCACGTGCGGGTGAGCAGGATGGGAGCACCTTTGGCGCCCTTGGGCACAACGATGACGGTGTAGAGCTTGACGCCGTCGCGCATGGGCACCATGGCAACACGCTTGTCGAAGTCGGTTTCCTGAACAGGCGCTTTGAAGTTGGGCGTCAGATCGTCGGCAGGGAGGTCTTTCTGCTGGGCGAACGCAGAAGAAGTGAGTAGCGCGGTGGCAGCAACAAGGCAGGATAGTCTTCTCATTTCTCTCTCTCAGGCCGGAATGGGAAAAAGGGCCGGCCATGGCAGGATGGCTCCAGCGTAAATCATTGGTGTCTACGAGACTCGCGAAGTGGGGTGAGTGAGCCGTAAGATGGGCCGGATACCGGGTCTTTTTAGATGTAAGGCCATGAGAGACTGGCGCGATTGCGGCCCCGAGCGACAGGAGCGAGATGCGGAAGGCACGCGTCCGTCACCCGCCGGCTTCCTTTTTCAAAGTGGCCTCCACAGCCTGATCTACCAGCGTCTGAAGAGTTGAGTCTAAGTCCAATTTGTTCTCGCCAAAGCCGACGATCAACTTGCGAAACAAAAACTCGAAGCCAAAGACGCCGGCTACAGCCGACGTGAGGGAGATCAGCGAGGGAGAAACAAATGTCACGTTCGGAAGACCATCGGGTTTAACGAGAAGGACTAATGCGATATCCGTTGTGACGGACATGAGCGCCCCGAGCAGGAGCAAGTATGCAAACATCCAGAGATGAAAGAAGGACTTCCAGTTTTTGACAGAGGTCTTGGTCTCTTTTGCGACTCGTCCAACGCCGAACACCAACATGAGGACGAGCATAAACACAAACGCGCAGGGATGGCTGGCGGCAGCGTCCACGGTTTGCATAATTGAAGGTTAGCAGCGACCTGGTTAAGCGAGGGGAAGATTTTCTAAATCTCTAGCGACCTTGAGGCCCTTAGCGGTGACGTAGTACTTTTCGCCGCTGGAACCCACGCCGATGAGGTCTGCGTCTTGAAGCGCATTAAGATCGCGCTCGGCGGCCGGATCAACTGCCTGAAGCGCGGCCTTAGCCACGATACGTCGATCTGCAACCATTTTGAAGAGGGTCTTGGCAAGCGTGGAGCCTGATGACAAGAACGAATAGGTAACCGCATCAATCGTCATCGAGCACACTCCTTGGGCACGATCTTAGCATAAAACCAAGCCCTCGGCTGGTTGGCCGAGGGCTTGGTGGGATTCGAGACGGTTTAGGCGCTGAAGAGGAGAACGCCGGCGGCTTTCTCTTCGGTGCCGGTGTCGTCGGCGCTGACCGGTCGATAGAAGAGCTGGTTGGCGTCGAGATAGACTTCGAGGAAGGCTGGACGGTCTGTGATCTGACCGGCGATCAGGGCTTCCGAGAGCGGATCTTCAACATAGCGCTGGAGGGCGCGGCGCAAGGGACGAGCCCCATAGCTGCGATCGACCAGAGTCTTGTCGAGAATCCACTTCTTGGCGTCCTCGGTGACGGAGATGGTGATGGACTTCTGGGCCAGGTTGGCGTTCAAGCTCTGAACCAGCAGCTCGACGATCTGGATGAGGTCGGCATCGCTCAGCGACTGGAAGAGGATGACCTCGTCGAGACGGTTGAGGAACTCAGGGTTGAAGGTCTTTTTGACTTCCTGCTTGACCAATTCTTCGATCTTCTCGGTGACCAGGTCGTCGCGGTCACTCTGGAAGCCGAGACCCTGCTTCTTCATCAGGTGGCGCGCACCGATGTTGGAAGTCATGATGATGATGACGTTTTTGAAATCGACGGTATTGCCGAGGCCGTCGGTCAATTGGCCATCTTCAAAGACCTGCAACAGGAGGTTGAAGACGTCGGGGTGAGCCTTCTCGACTTCGTCGAGCAGGACTACAGAGTAGGGCGAACGCTTGACGCGTTCCGTCAACTGGCCGCCTTCCTCGTAGCCGACATATCCGGGCGGCGAACCGATCAACTTCGAGACGGAGTGCTTCTCCATGAACTCCGACATATCGAAGCGAATCAGCGCCTTGTCGGAACCAAAGAGGAACTGGGCCAGGGTGCGCGCCATTTCCGTTTTGCCAACGCCGGTAGGTCCGAGGAACAGGAAACTGCCGATGGGGCGAGCAGGCGATTTGAGACCGGCACGCGACCGGCGGATGGCCCGGGCGAGAGCGCTGATGGCTTTTTCCTGCGAGATGACACGTTTGTGAAGTTCTTCTTCCACGCGCAGGAGCTTCTGGGTTTCTTCTTCCTTGATGCTGGTGACGGGAACACCGGTCCAGCGGCTGACGACATCCTCGATATCTTCGCGGCCCACGATGCCGGCTGCGGAATCGTCGAGGTGATATTTGTCGCGCAGGGCACGAAGGCTTTCGCGCTCTTTGCGCTCTTCGTCAGAGTAGAAACGCGCCTTTTCGAACTCGTGGTTGGCGATGGCTGAATCCATGCGGTGCACGATGAACTTGATGCGCTTCTGAACTTCAGTGATTTCCTCAGGGAGCGAGGTCTGGCGGAGCTTGACGCGGGCGCCGGCTTCGTCGATGAGGTCGATCGCCTTATCGGGCAGGAAGCGATCGGGAATGTAGCGGTTGGAGTGCGAGACGGCGAACTCGATGGCCGCATCGGTGTAGCTGACCGCATGGAATTTTTCATAGCGGTCTTTGATGCCCATGATGATCTTGATGGCGTCGGTCTCGTTAGGCGGCGGTACTTTGACGGCCTGGAAGCGACGTTCGAGAGAGCGATCTTTCTCGATGGACTTGCGGTATTCGGCCGGGGTGGTGGCGCCGATGCACTGGATTTCTCCGCGGGAAAGAGCGGGCTTGAGGATGTTGGCCGCGTCGAGCGAGCCCTCGGCGGAGCCCGCGCCCACAAGGGTGTGGAGTTCATCGATGAAGATGATGGAGTTCTGATTTTCCATCAGTTCCTTCATGATGGTCTTGAGACGCTCTTCAAACTGGCCGCGGTACTTGGTGCCGGCGACGATGAGCGAAAGATCGAGGCCGAGGACGCGCTTATCGGCGAGGAAGGTGGGAACTTCGCCGTCGGCGATGCGCTGGGCGAGGCCTTCGACGATGGCGGTCTTGCCGACGCCGGGTTCGCCAATCAGGACCGGATTGTTCTTGGTACGGCGGCAGAGGATCTGGATGACACGCTCCAGTTCGCCGTCGCGGCCGACGAGCGGGTCGAGTTGACCATCCATCGCCGCTTGGGTGAGGTCGCGGCTGAACTCAGCCAACAGGCTGGACTCGCGCTGACGCTGTTGGGCGGGCGCTTTTTCTTGCGTGACGCGGGCCAACTCGTCGCGAATCTGGGCGAGCTTGAGGCCACGCTCCTGGAGAATTTCCGAAGCAAAGCATTTCTCTTCGCGCAGGAGGCCGAGCAACAAATGTTCCGTGCCGATGTGCTTGTGGCCCAGCCGTTCGGCTTCTTCAGCCGCGTAGGCGAGGACGCGCTTACACTCGTTCGAAAGCGGCAGGTCTACGGATGTCGAGACCTTTTCGCGGATGGTGGTGTGCGCCTCGATTTGCTTGCGGATCGACTCCACCGAGGCGTGCGAGCGCAGGAAGCGGTTGGTTAGTGCCTTGTCCTCGCGCAACAGACCCAGCAGCAGGTGCTCGGTCTCGATATAGGGCGAGCCGAACTGGCTGGCCTCATACCGCGCGAAGAAGATCACGCGCCGTGCCTTCTCCGTATAGCGTTCGAACATTGTGTTCTCCCTTTTACCGGGCTATCGGCTGAAATGGCCGTCCGATTCGTTATCGGCTTCGATCCATTGCATCCGTGCCCTTTTTCTAACTTCGCCGCCGGAGGCCCTGTTAAAAATGCCGGTCCTGCCTCAGAACAGCTCTTTGGGATGGATTGGGAGGTATTTTTCCCGATAGCCGAGGGATAAATGGCTCTGCCCCTTAGGCTTCCATCCGACCGTGTATCAGCTTGGATGCTGCCAAGCTGGTTTCGCTTTATACTATCTGACTCATTCTGTACCCGGAGCGCTGCTTTTTCCGGGATCGTTGCCTGGGGAATCGTTCCGTTTCAGGACAGTTATGGAATCCGCCAATTTTCCGCCCTCGAGCCGCAACGTCCTGGAGCAGCGTGCTGCCAAATCCATGTTGTGGGTTACGAGAATGGAGGTAAGGCCGTGGTTTGCGTGTAGACGTTCGATGAGGTCAAAGACCTGGGAGGCAGTTGATTCATCCAGGTCGCCGGTAGGTTCGTCGGCCAGCAGCAGCCGGGGGTTGTTGACCAAGGCTCGCGCCAGCGCGACGCGCTGCTGCTCGCCACCAGAAAGTTCGCCGGGCCTGTGATCGCGGCGGTCTTCGAGGCCAACCTCAGAGAGCCAGTTTGCTGCCACTTGCATAGCTTCGCGGCGGGTTTGGCCACGAGCCAGCAGCGGCATCGCTACGTTTTCTTGCGCCGTAAACTCGGGCAGAAGGTAATGAAACTGCCAGACGTAACCGATTTCGCGATTGCGGAAGGCGGCGGCCTGACGTGGGGAAAGCTCAGCCACGTTGGTTGACGCGCAGTATACAGTTCCCGCGGAGGGTGCATCAAGGGCGCCCAGAATGTGCAAAAGAGTGCTTTTACCTGCGCCGGACTGACCGACGACCGCAACCAACTCGCCGGGCTCGACAACAAGGTCGAGATTCTTGAAAAGGGTGAGCGAGCCGCGGGCGGTGCGGTAGGTCTTTTCGAGACCTTGAACTTGAATAATGGGAGGGGAGACGGCAGCCCGCAATTCAGGTTCCCGCGGGAAGCGGGTGGCCTCGGTGGCGGCCGCTGAATGGGGTTGAGTCATGCTGTCCATATCATTTTATCGCGTCGAATCGGGGGTGGAGTTGCGCAAAGGTGGTATCCAGAGTCACACGCTCGGTACATGTTGGGGCCAAGTACAAGCATAAGTGACAGTTATTCCGCTAAAGGCTTTAAATGCCTGATACAAAGTAGCGTGTCGAACGTCACGTTTGGTTGTGCAGGCGAGCCACTTAAATGATCGCAAATCATGAAACAAAGTTGCTTTGCTTCAACAGCGGCGTTGACCGCCTTTCTGCTTGTCTGCACGGTTGTAGCAGGCGGACAGCAATCGTTTTACGAACGGATCAGAGGGCAGAATACGGCGATGATCGAGGTGCAGCCGACGTGGATGGGTCCGTTGATCCAATCGGACGCACGGTTGTCACAGGTGGCGAAGTTCTCTGTGGCCCACTTCTTCTCGCCAGGAATGCAGACGATCAGTTACGGCAATAACCACGGGTTCAGCTTATTGGGTGGCCGGCGGTTTCAATTCGATTTCGATCCGCCTTCATTTTTCCGCAATCACTCGGCGATTTTGAAAGATGGATGGGGCAATGCCGCCGCCCAAGTGAAATATCGTATGGCTTCGGGAAATGCGGATCACGGGAATTTTGCCTTGACGGCGATCTTGGCCGAGGGTTTTGCGAGCGGCGCCACGCAGAATGGCATGCTGACGAACTACTACTGCCCTAAACTGGCGGCGGGAAAGGCATGGGGATGGCTTGATTTTCAGACCACACTTGGCGGAGTTTTGCCGACGGGCAAAATTGCGGCGCAGGGCCGAACCATCGAATGGAATGGAACGGCGCAGTTGCATCCTAACGCGCATGCGTGGCTGGACGTCGAGAACAATGCGGCGTTGTTTTTGGGCGGGCCGGATGATGGGAAATCGCAAAACTTTCTGACTCCAGCGGCCTTCTATTCATTCAGGCGCAGGGAGTGGGCGGCGACGCACGCCGTCGTGGTGCTGGACGCGGGTATGCAGATTGCAACGAGCCGGTATCACCAGTACAACCACAATTTAATTTCGGAGATGCGGATTCTGTTTTGAATTCAGAAATACGAATCTCAAACTGCTGGCGATGTCGGAGTTAGTTTTTGGGTACTGTTTGAACGGCCTTTGATCGCCGATCTACCTCCGCCTGTATCTTCGCCATATCATGGTGGAGTAACTTTCCCCGCTCCACCTCTAACTCGCCCCCCACATAGACGCGGTCGATATCGCGTTCGGCAGTTACAAGCACTAAGTTGGCATAAGGATCGAAGATAGTCCCCAGCCGGGTCGGATCAATGGCCACGAAGTCCGCGAACTTACCCGCTTCCAGGCTCCCCAGCTTATCTTTGACTCCCATAACATCAGCCGAGCCCATGGTGTGAAGATACAGAACTTGATAAGGGCTCATGATCGTCGCATCTTCATACTTATCGCGAATCGCATAGAGGCCTGTCCGCATGTTCTCGAACGGATCGGCTAAGTCCGCGCTCGCTTCACCATCGACGCCCATGCCGACGCGAATTCCCTTCTTCAGATACTTCGGAATATCAGCGGTTCCGGATGCCAATCTGCCGTTCGACAATGGATTCCAGCTCATCCCTCCATGGGCCGCAGCCACCTGGTCGAGAATAAAGTCGTTCGTATGGATGAAGTGACCGAAATACAGCGTGGGTCCTAATAGGCCGCTATCCATAAACCAGCGAAACTTCGATTGATCTGCGTCGGAGGTCTCCCGCGGTTCAAGATAGTGGCTCTGGTTGCCCAAATGGAACTCGTCCATCTCCTGCTTTTCTGAGACGGCTTGTTGATATGTAGTGTTGAACGACGTCCAGCCATTGAGCATCACGCTGAGCATGCGCGAGTTTTTCGGTTGTGCCGCGGTCCAGTCCAGAAAATCCTTCAGCCGGGCCCGTGCCATCTCCGGCGTGGTATCAGGGCCAATCATGTCCGCATCGTAACCATGTACAAACCGAATGCCAGAATCGGTCTCGCCCTTGAAACATTCCTCATCGCACCGGTTGCCTTTGCATGACCCCCATTTGGTTCCCCCGTAGGCAAAGTCGTATGCGCCCGTAATTCCATGCTCGAGATGATCAAGAGCCCCATGCAACGTGAACCAGTAGAAGTCCTCCGGCTTGGCATAGCGCGCGCGCTGGCCATAGAGTCCGTCGATCCATCCTGGCAGCGTCTGATCGGCTGCAATCCCGCGAAATGCGCTCTGCCACAGGTGGCTATGCGCGGAGAGAAAGCCCGGAATAATCCAATCACCATGTGCGTCCCATGTCGGCTGCCCTGTCAGCGCAACCGGCGGTGCACCCTTGCCGACCTCGACAATCTTCCCATCTTCATCGACTACCAGGTAGCCGGTAAACGGCTCCTTCTGCCCTTGTGCCATGGTGATGAGGTAGGCATTCTGCACGACCAGCTTGACCGGTCCCGCTGCACCTGCCCAAGGCGGCGTGATCAGGCACAGGAGCATTACGCATGAAAGCCAACAGCATTTTATGAGTGACATGACTTTTCATACCGCGAATCAGGCGGAAACGCAACGACTTATTTTCCGGCGGCCGGATTGCCTCTCTGTTCATGCAAACGCAACTACCGAATAAAGCCATTGCTCAACCCGCCCGCATCAGTTAACGTCAAATACTCACACACTCTTTGAATGGAGTTTCATCTTCATGCCTCGCATCGTTCGATGTTCCGTCATCCAGGCGTCCAATGCCGTTCCAGCGACCGAACCTCTGCCCGTGCAAAAGCAGGCCATGATTGAAAAACATCTGGGCCTCATTCGCCAGGCTGCTGCCGACGGCGCTCAAATTGTCTGCCTTCAGGAAATCTTCAACGGCCCTTACTTCTGCGCCGAACAATCGGTCAAGTGGTACGAAACCACTGAGGCCGTTCCCAGCGGCCCTACCGTGACCCTCATGCAGTCGCTGGCCAAAGAGCTTGGCATTGCCATGATCGTTCCGGTCTACGAAATCGAGCAGGAAGGCGTCTTCTATAACACCTGCGCCGTCATTCAGAATGACGGCTCCTATGTCGGCAAATACCGCAAAACCCATATACCCCATGTCGCGCCCGGCTTCTGGGAGAAGTTCTACTTTCGTCCCGGCAACCTGGGCTATCCGGTCTTCGACCTGGGCTTTGCCAAGATCGGTGTATATATCTGTTACGATCGCCACTTTCCCGAGGGCGCGCGCTGTCTCGGACTTAATGGTGCGGAGATTGTCTTCAATCCGTCTGCGACCGTCGCCGGCCTCAGTGAATATCTATGGAAGCTGGAGCAACCGGCCCACGCTGCTGCCAACGGATACTTTATCGCCGCCATCAATCGCGTTGGCACAGAGGCGCCATGGAATATCGGAGAGTTTTATGGGTCCAGCTACTTCGCGAACCCACGCGGGCAGATTATCGCCCAGGCTTCTCGCGATCAGGACGAAGTGCTCACCGTCGACCTCAACATGGATGAGATCGCTGATACACGTCGTACATGGCAGTTCTACCGCGACCGCCGGCCCGATCTCTATGGTGCATTGGTCGATTTGTAACCGTGTCGGTGCCCCAGGTTTCGGTTCTGAGACATGAGGCGCCGCAAAGCCGAATCAGTGTTGTTGTTCTGAGCGCAGGGAAACGAGAGACAAGCTCTCTGGAACTTCGAGCAGGACAGTTTTCAGGGCCCCACTCTTTCACTGACTCGTTGGGGAAGCGTGGGACCTCACCAATATCAACGTATCTGAGGTCTCCATGAGCACCGCAACCCTACCTAACGACCCACTACTGCGTGCCCGCTTCGCTGAACTCCATCCGCCGCTCACTGCACAGGCCGCGGTTATTGAAGCCAATCGTTGCCTTTACTGTTTTGACGCTCCCTGCACTGCCGCCTGTCCTACCCACATCGACGTGCCGGGCTTTATCAAGCGCATCTCTACCGGCAATCTCCGCGGCTCCGCTTTGCGCATCCTCGACGCCAATATCCTAGGCGGAAGTTGTTCCCGTGCCTGCCCGGTTGAAGTCCTCTGCGAAGGCGCGTGCGTGATGCACCGCTACAATCGCGATCCGATCCAAATAGCCCTGTTGCAGCGTCACGCGATCGACACGTTCCATGCTTCGGGAGAAGAACTGCCTACTTCGCCTATTACGCGGAATCTGCGCGTCGCCTGCATCGGTGCGGGCCCCGCATCGCTGGCATGCGCTGCGGAATTGCGTCGTCAAGGCGCCTCCGTCACCATCCTCGAACGTCGGCCCCTGCCCGGCGGTCTCAACACTTATGGAGTAGCGGAATACAAACTTCGCGCAGCCGACAGTCTGCATGAAGTTGAGCTGATTCGCCGCATGGGCGTTGAGTTCCGCTTTGCTAACAGCATTGATTCCGCGTCCGATCTCGACAACCTCGAATCGGAATTTGATTTTGTTTTTCTCGGTGTCGGGCTTGGCGCGATGCAGCGTCTGGGTATTCCCGGCGAAGAGGTTCCAGGGGTCATGAATGCGCTCGAATTGATTGCTGCATATAAGACCGGGCGTATTCGTCAAATCCTCGGCACGGTCATCGTCGTAGGAGCCGGGAACACCGCCATCGATGCTGCCAATGCCGCTCGCCGGCTCGGTGCGGAAACTGTCTACCTGCTCTATCGCCGCAGTCAAAGCGAGATGTCTGCATTCGATTTTGAGTACGAACACGCCAAGCAGGAAGGTGTGCAGTTCCTCTGGCGTCGACAGCCTGTCGCCATCCGGACTGACGATCACGGGCGTTTGCTTCTCGACACGGTTCAGATGCAGCAGGTGGGCGAGGCCTTGCTTCCAATCCCAGACTCGGACTTCACTATCTCGTGCAACATGGTTGTCCCTGCGATCGGACAGTCGCCGTTGACTGAACTCTTGCAGCAGTTCCGCCACGTCGAGACGCGCGACGGTCGCATCGTGGCCGACCCGGCTACAGGTCAGACCGACAATCCCCGCTATTTTGCCGGTGGCGACTGCGTTAACGGAGGCCGCGAAGTCGTTGATGCGGTAGCAGACGGCAAACGTTGCGCACTCTCAATGCTCAAGGCCGCGGAGGCCGTTTATGCCTGACATCAGTGTTACCAACTTTGCGGGCGGCATTAGTTCGCCCAACCCGTTCTGGCTTGCCTCTGCGCCACCCACAAATTGCGGTGAGCAAATTATGCGCGCCTTTGATGCCGGCTGGGGTGGAGCGGTGTGGAAGACCATCGGCGAGCCGGTCACCAATGTGAGTTCTCGCTACTCCGCCACGGACTGGAACGGCCAACGCATCATGGGCTTCAATAATATCGAGCTCATCAGCGACCGCAGCGTCGAAACGAATCTTCGCGAAATGGCCGAGGTGAAGAAGCGCTATCCCCGTCACGCAATCATCGCGTCACTCATGGTGGCTTCAACGCGCGAGGCATGGCACGAGATTGTCGCGCGTACTGAAGATGCGGGCGCCGACGGACTTGAACTTAACTTCGGCTGTCCTCACGGCATGAGCGAACGCGGCATGGGCTCGGCAGTGGGCCAAGTGCCCGAGTATGCCGAATTGATTACCGCTTGGGTCAAAGAGAAAGCGCGCACTCCGGTGCTCGTGAAGCTCACGCCCAACATCACAGACATTCGCACCGTGGCGCGCGCGGCCAAGCGTGGCGGCGCAGATGGTTTGTCTGCTATCAACACTATCAATTCCATCACCGGCATCGATCTCGATACATTTATTCCGCGCCCCAATGTCGATGGCAAAAGCTCTCACGGTGGTTATTGCGGCCCGGCCGTCAAGCCTATCGCGCTCAATATGGTTCAGCAAGTCATGGCTGACGCCACATCGGCGCTTCCTCTGTCTGGCATTGGAGGCATCGGGACCTGGCGTGACGCGGCTGAATTCATTCTCCTTGGCTGCGGGACGGTCCAAGTTTGCACCGCCGCTATGCACTATGGCTACCGCGTTGTTGAAGACATGATCGAAGGGCTTGAAAACTGGATGCGCTCCAAAGGCTTCTCAAACATCGAAGACTTCCGCGGCCTGTCTCTTGATCGCGTCACGGAGTGGAAACATCTTAACCTTAACTACAAAGTCGTCGCGCACGTTGATGAGCAGAAATGCATAGGGTGCGATCTTTGCCACATCGCCTGCTGGGATGGCGCGCATCAATGCATCCATCTCGATCGCGTCTCGGGACCCGTCGATGGCCACGTTGAAGAGCATCTTATTCCCGCGGCGCTCGAGGCGCGCAGTCGTTCCGCCGTCGCTTACACACCCGTCACACGCAAAGAGCGCACCGTCGATATTGCTACGCATGGCCCATTTCCCACGCCGCTCGCGCGCATTCCGCGTGTCGATGAAACTGAATGCGTCGGCTGCAATCTCTGTTCGCTGGTCTGCCCTGTCGATGAATGCATCACGATGGTTCGCGTCGACGCTGGTCTTGCACCCGAAACGTGGGAAGAGCGCGCCCGCGGCATTACCTGCGTGGTCGATCCCAACCAATCCTAAACTCTGTGAATCATTCTTTCGCGGCCAGATCACGGAAGGATGGGAATCCAAGAACTTACTTCGCCAAGGTTGGACCAAGGTCATCGATCATGTCTCTGCTCATCCAAAACGGAACCATCGTCAATGCCGACTCGACGCAGCGCGCTGACTTGCTCATCGACGGCGCGATCATCAAGGAAATTCGTGCGGGCATACCCGCCAGTGCAGCCGAGATAGTAGTCGACGCTACCGGCCTTTTGCTTCTCCCGGGCGGCATCGATGCTCACACCCATCTCGATATGCCCTTCGGCGGTACTAACTCCGCCGATGACTTTCTCACGGGCACGAGGGCCGCGGCCATCGGCGGGACGACGACGATCGTCGACTTCGCTATTCAGGCTCGTGGCACCAAGATGCGCACGGCCCTTGACACCTGGTGGAAGAAGGCCGAAGGCAAAGCGTGCATCGACTATGGCTTGCACATGATCGTCACCGACCTGCCCGACGCCGGTCTCGAAGACATGGATGACCTCGTCCGCGAAGGTGTCGCCAGCTTCAAATTGTTCATGGCATATCCTAACGTCCTCATGGTTGATGACGCCACCATCTTCAAGGCGCTACGGCAGACAGCCAAGAATGGTGCCCTTATCTGCATGCATGCTGAGAATGGCTCCGTCATCGACGTCATCGTGCAACAGGCACTCGCCGAAGGCAAGACCGCACCCATCTACCATTCGCTTACCAGGCCGACACTCGCCGAGTCTGAGGCCGTGCATCGCGCCATCGCCATGGCAGAAATGGCTGGAGTCCCCGTCTACATTGTTCATCTCTCGAGCGAAGACGCTCTTAATCAGGTCCGTGAAGCGAGGGACCGCGGCCTGCCTGCGTTTGCGGAAACTTGCCCTCAGTATCTTCTGCTCTCGCTTGAAGACGTCGCCGACAAAGGCTGGGAGGGGGCTAAGTATGTCTTCACGCCTCCGCTGCGTGAACGCCGTAACCAACCGAGTCTCTGGGAAGGACTTCGCAAAGACAATCTGCAAGTGGTCTCAACCGACCATTGCCCGTTTTGTTTTGAAGATCAAAAGGCTCTCGGCAAAGACGACTTCACGAAGATTCCCAATGGCGGGCCGGGGATTGAAAACCGTTTGCAGCTTCTCCATCATCATGGCGTCGGCCTCGGCAATCTCACCCTCAATCGCTTCGTCGAGTTGGTTTCGACTGCGCCAGCGCGCATCTTTGGCATGTATCCAAGGAAGGGTGTCCTGGCACCGGGCAGCGACGCCGATATCGTTCTGTGGGACCCGGCGGCGGAGTACACCATCTCCGCCGCGACCCACCACATGCGCGTCGACTACTCGATGTTTGAAGGCTTTCACGTTCGCGGGAATGCGCGCGACGTCTACTCACGGGGTGAACTGATTGTGTCTAACGGTAACTTCGTCGGCAAGCCTGGCCGCGGCAACTACCTTCGTCGCGAAGCCCGCGGCGGCGCCTGGAAGTAGTCAATGCCGTCATCCCAAGCAAGTAATGCAAGCCGAAAGACCTGCTGTTATTCTTGATTTTCACGGGAGGCGCCGCTGAGCACCGTCGATCCATCTTTATCCAATCGCGACCTCGCTCCCACCACGCCCGCGCAACGCACCTGGACCATGTACAACTACATCGCCCTCTGGTTTTCGATGGCGATGGAGATCACGACGTACCAACTCGCCTCATCGCTTATCGCCAAGGGAATGGATTGGAAACAGGCTGTCGGCACGGTGCTGCTCGGAAACCTCATCGTGCTCGTTCCCATGTTGCTCAACGCGCACGCGGGCGCGAAATATGGCATTCCGTTTCCCGTCTTCATTCGCGCTCCTTTCGGCGTGCGCGGCGCCAATATCCCCGCGATCTTGAGAGCCATCGTGGCGTGCGGATGGTTCGGCATTCAATCATGGATCGGTGGACAGGCCATCTATTCCATGCTTCTCGTCATCTGGCCTTCTGTCGCCGCCAGTCCCTCATCTCTCTGGGTCTGCTTCCTCAGTTTCTGGTTGCTTAACATGGTTGTTGTGTGGCGTGGCGTCGAATCCATCCGCCATCTCCAGGCATTTGGCGCGCCCTTTATGTTCATCATGGCCGCGGCCCTGCTTATATGGGTACGGATCAAGGCCGGAAGCTTCGGCACCATGCTCTCTACGCCGAGCCAGTTTCATTCAACCCGTGAATTCCTTGTTGTCTTTTTCCCTTCGCTGACAGCGATGGTCGGCTACTGGGCCACTCTTGCGCTAAACATTCCCGACTTCACTCGCTACTCGAAGTCGCAAACATCGCAAGCATGGGGACAAGCATTCGGACTGCCCGTGGCGATGAGCCTTTATACCTTCGTCGGCATCTCCGTCACCTCGGCTTCGGCGGTACTGTTTGGCCATCCAATCTGGAATCCGATTTTGCTGATCGGTGCGTTCCATCAGCCTTTCGTAGCCTTCATCGCCCTCATTGCCATTCTTATCGCTACGCTCAACGTGAACATCGGGGCTAATGTTGTCTCGCCTTCGAACGACTTTTCAAATCTCTATCCACGTCTTATCAGCTTCCGCACCGGTGGCTTGATCACCGGTTTTCTCGGCGTGGCCATGTGTCCGTGGAAGCTGCTCGCCACGCCTGACGCGTACATCTTTGGCTGGCTGGTGGGTTATTCCGGCTTACTCGGACCGGTCGCCGGGATTATGGTTTGCGACTACTTCCTGATCCGCAAGACTGAGCTTGATGTAAACTCGCTCTATCATCGCGAAGGCGTCTACTACTACAGCAAAGGCATCAATCCGCGCGCCATCGTTGCGCTGGTTTTGGGCATCGCCATCGCCCTGATTGGCCTGGCAGTCAGGCCACTGCATTTTCTGTATGACTACGCGTGGTTTGTCGGATTCTTTGTGGCAGGGATTTTGTACGTGGCGCTCATGAAGCTAAGCGCGCCGGCTTCGGGCCTTTCGCTCGAGTTCGAGAAGGCCGACGGCGATGTCGTGTAGGCGGAATTAGTACTTCGCGCGAACGCTTCAGTAATCGACTTTGTTGGGAGAAGCATTCCACGCGGCGAAGCTGGCCCAAGCCTCATCGCCGAGTAACTGTTTAGATGGCAGTGAACGGGCAGGTTGGTCCTTGCGGAACTCCGCGTAGAGAAAGGCATCGTCGAAGCCGGCGCGAGCTGCATCGGTGGCGCAACAGCCGTAATAGATGGCATCGAGGCGGGCCCAATAGCAAGCTGCCAGACACATGGGACAAGGCTCGCAACTGGTGTAGAGCTCGCATCCAGAGAGTGAAAATGTGCCGAGCGATCGGCAGGCAGCGCGAATGGCATTTACTTCACCGTGAGCGGTCGGGTCATGGGTCGCAGTCACGCTGTTGGCAGCTTCTGCAACAATTTTTCCGTCGCGCACAACGACAGCGGCGAAGGGGCCACCGCGGGCGGCGAGCACATTCTCGGTGGCCAGGGCGATGGCACGGCGCAAAAAGTCAGGATTCGGTTCGGCTGGCATGATTAACTTGCTCTTCCCCTCCCTGAGCGGCGAAAGTAATCACAGTATGGCACAGGCATTTCGTTCAACTCGAGTCGTGACACCTGATGGCATAACGCCGGCAACCGTGCTGGTCGAGGGCGAGCGCATAGTTGGCGTCTATGGATGGGACAGCGTGCCAGCCGAGACCGAGTTGCATGACTTCGGCGATTTGGTCCTGCTCCCGGGACTGGTGGACTCGCATGTGCACATTAATGAACCAGGACGAACCGAATGGGAGGGATTCAGAACGGCAACGCAGGCTGCAGCAGCGGGTGGAGTAACCACCCTCGTGGATATGCCGCTCAACTGCTCTCCGGAGATTATCAACGTGGAAGCCCTGCAGGCGAAACGCGATGCAGCGCTCGGTCAGACCTGGGTGGATTGGGCGGCTTGGGGCGGAGTCGTGCGCGGCAACGCCGATGCGTTGATGCCATTGGTTGCGGCCGGAGTTGCTGGATTCAAATGTTTCCTGGTGCACTCGGGAATCGACGGCTTCGCATGGGTAGACGAACAGGATTTGCGCGCGGCTCTGGAACAGCTGCGGGGCACTGGACTGCCGCTGTTGGCTCATGCGGAAGTGAGTGGACCGGTGAGCGAGGCAACCAGAGCGCTGAACGATGCGAGGGCGGACTGGCGCAAGTATTCGACCTATCTCGCGTCAAGGCCCGATGCGGCCGAAGTGGATGCGATCGCGTTACTAATTCGGCTCGCGGAAGAGTATAAGACCCCGGTACACATTGTGCATTTATCGAGTGCGCAGGCGTTGCCGTTGTTGGCTGTTGCGCGGGTGCGAGGAGTACCGATCACGGTTGAAACGTGCACACAGTATTTATGGTTTGCGGGGGAAGAGATTCGCGATGGGGCAACGGAGTTTAAGTGCGCACCACCGATTCGCGACGCTGCCAACCGGGAAGCGCTTTGGAATGCATTGATCGATGGAACGATCGACATGGTCACGACCGACCACTCCCCTTGCCCGCCGGAAATGAAATCCCGCGACAATGGACGCTGGGATTTAGCTTGGGGTGGGATCGCGAGCCTGGGACTTGCGCTACCGGTGATGTGGACGGCGATCAAACGGCGTGCGTTGGATTCTAGTAGGGGATTGGACCGGTTGGCCCATTGGATGGCCGCAGAACCAGCGCGATTGGCAGGACTAAAAGGGCGAAAGGGCACATTGGAAGTTGGAGCGGATGCGGACCTTGTGGTTTTCGATCCGGACGTTGAATGGAAGGTGACCGAAGACGATTTACGTTTTCGGCACAAGCTTTCGCCTTACGTGGGAGCGGAGTTGCGCGGCCGCGTGCTTGAGACTTGGCTGCGTGGATGTCGAGTATTTAGACAAGGGGCGGTTGTCGATGAGGCGCGGGGCCGGGAGTTGATCAGGTGATGAAGGACCGCGCACGGCGCGCTATTGATGACTGCAAACGAATTGCCACCATGACAGAGGAGCCTGGCCGGATTACACGGAGGTTTTTGACGGCTCCGTTTCACGAGGTGCACGCTTATCTGCGCGGCCGGATGGAGGCCCTGGGCATGACGACGCGGGTCGATGCAGCAGGGAATCTGCGGGGTATGTGGCGGCCGGCGAATGCTGGGGATGGGCAGAGGCTGATTTTGGGCTCACACATCGACACGGTGCCGAACGCCGGTGCATACGACGGAGTCTTGGGTGTGACGGTGGCGCTCGAATGGGTGCAATTGGCGCAGGAACGATCTCTGCCGCTAGTGATCGAGGTGATTGCTTTTTCTGAGGAAGAAGGCGTGCGGTTCGGTGTGCCTTTCATTGGAAGCCGCGCAGTAGCTGGACGTTTCGATCGGGCGCTACTAAAGCTTGAGGATGCGGACGGAATTCTACTGGAAGATGCAATACGCGCATTCGGACTCGACCCGGCGGAGCTTGAGGATGCTGCGATCGATGCGAATGTAGCTGGATTTGTCGAGATTCATATCGAACAAGGACCGGTGCTCGAAGCCGAGGGACTGGACGTTGCTGCGGTGACAGCGATCGTGGGGCAATCGCGATTGAGTCTGGAGTTTGTGGGACAGGCTAACCATGCGGGTACGACACCGTTGCACTTACGTCATGATGCGTTGGCTGGGGCCGCAGAGTGGATTGCGGCGGTGGAAGCGATTGCGCGGAATGCGGACGGACTTATCGCGACGGTCGGGAAGATTGCTGTAGAACCGAATGCGACGAACGTGGTTCCAGGGATGGCGAAGGTGAGCCTGGATGCGAGGCACGCGCGCGATGTCTCGCGGGCTGTCGCAGTGGAAGATTTGGTGGCGACGGGACAAGCTATCGCAGGTCGACGCGGACTGACCTTGAATGCTACCCGTCAACTAGACCAGCCCGCAATTCCCATGGATGAGCGACTCACGGCGCTGCTGGTTGAAGCCATGGAGGCCGCGGGAATGCCGCGCAAAAGAATGGCGAGCGGGGCAGGCCATGACGCCATGGTGATGGCTGGGAAGGTCCCGACGGCTATGCTTTTTTTGCGCAGCCCCAGGGGTGTCAGTCATCACCCTGCAGAAGATGTACGCGAGGAAGATGTAGAAGCGGCAATGCAGGTGGGACTGAAATTTCTTGAAAGACTAGCGGCGGAGCTACAACAAATTCGATAGAATCGACGCACGCTGAACGAATTCCCCATCGCGACGAGGTCACTATTGCATCATCTGGGATTAACCCGAAGTAGCTTGAAAAACGATCACATGCTGCAAACGCCCGACACGTTTGTGCGCACGCCACTGCCTGGCGCACAAGGGGTGGAATTCGTAGTGCATGCAGGGCCGCAGTTGGGTGCCGGATTTGCTCAGATGACAGCTGAATTTTCGGCCGGAGGTACGCTGGGACCCGCGCCAGCACAGCGTTTCGTCTATGTGCTAAACGGCGAAATCGAATTGCTAACGGAAGGTGACAGCCATCTCCTTGTGGACGGCGGTTTTGCTTATATTCCCTCCGGGACGCCGCATACGGTGCGGGCTTCAGCGACGGCGCGCGTTGCGATGATTGAAAAATCATACGAGTTAGAGGAAGACGGGCTCGCGCCGCAGATTGTCGTCGGCAATGAGTCTAGCGTAATGGATATGCCGCTGATGGGAGATTCGGCGCTGCGCGTGCGGCCCCTCATGCCGGATGGACCGGCATACGACTTTGCGGTGAACACGATGACTTATGACCCAGGCGCGACATTGAGCATGGTGGAGATTCATGTGATGGAGCATGGGTTGCTGATGCTCGAGGGGGGCGGCATCTACAGGCTTGGGGATTGTTGGTACCCGGTCGAAGCGGGAGACTTTATTTGGATGGCGCCGTATTGCCCGCAGTGGTTTGGTGCGCTGGGCAAGCGGCCTGCGAAGTACCTGATTTACAAAGACTGGCGCAGACACCCTCTGGGAGCGTGACACTGATGGCAACGACTCGCCCCAAATTAAGCATCGACGGATTGATCGACGAACTGCATACGTTGGCGGGAATTTCCGCGGCTGAGCCGCCGGTAGTTACTCGCGTGGTGTTTAGCGAGGCAGACCTGCGCGCCCGTGCTTACGTTAAGAAACTGTTTGAGGACGCCGGGTTGGTCGTTAGTGAAGACGCGGTAGGCAACACGTTTGCGCGTTGGATGGGAAGCGAACCCCAACTAGGCGCGATAGGCACGGGGTCGCATATTGATGCGATTCCGAACGCGGGGCTGTATGACGGATGCGTGGGCGTGCTGGGCGGACTGGAAGCGATTCGGGTCTTGCAGAAATTGGATTTCAAACCGCGACGATCAATTGAGTTAGTGATCTTTACGGCTGAGGAACCGACACGATTTGGCATCGGCTGCTTAGGCAGTCGCATGATGGCTGGCGTACTTACTCCAGATCGTGCACGGGAATTACGAGACAAAGACGGACGTGGGTTAGAGGAGTTGCGCGCTGAGGCAGGATTCACGGGAACACTTGAGTCTGTGCGGATGGTCACGGGAAGGTTCCACCAGTTTATCGAGCTACACATTGAACAAGGACCGCAGTTGGAACAGGAAGGAATCGACCTCGGACTGGTGACGCATATTGCCGCTCCAGCCAGCATGCGCATCACGATCGAAGGCGAGGGCGGACATGCGGGGGCGAGACTCATGCCGGGGAGGAAGGACGCGTTAACCGCGGGTGCGGAGTTGATTCTGGCGTTGGAAGCAGCGGCTAAATCAACAGGTGTAGTGGATACGGTGGCCACGGTCGGTATTTGTGATGTTTTCCCCGGTGCTGTAAACAGTATTCCGTCAAAAGTGCGACTGGAGACAGATATTCGCGACATTGACGCGGAGCGCCGCGACCGTGTGATTGAAGGCTTGCAGGCCACCTGCAACGAAGTATCTGCTCGACGCGGGGTCCGAATTACGACTGAGATGATCAACGCCGATCCTCCCACAGCGTGCGATAAGGCGATTTTGGATGCGCTCGAAGAATCGGCCGTAGCTGCCGGAAAGAGCTACAAGAAAATGGTGAGCAGAGCGTATCATGATTCGCTGTTTATAGCGCGGATTGCGCCGGTCGCCATGCTATTCATTCCTTGCCGCGGAGGAGTAAGTCATCGTCCCGATGAATATGCGTCACCCGAAACGATCGGGTCTGGCGTTCACGTGTTGGCGCGGACGTTGGCGCAGCTCGCCGGTTAAACAAAGTTGACCTTCCGCTTACAAAGTTTCCTTTGCATCCGATCGACGGCGTTGTATGCTAACCCTCAAACTGTACGGCGAAAACGGTTTCCCTACTCATGAGCCCGAGCGAGAAAACCCGCATCGTTGGAACCCCCGTCCTCCGCAAGGAGGGCGTGGATAAGGTCATGGGGCGCGCGCGCTACATAGATGACATCGAGCACGAGGGGATGTGGCACGGAGCCACTGTCCGTAGCACGATTCCGCGAGGCGTAATACGCTCGGTCGATTTCGACGAGCGCATAGACTGGAGTGAATTCGCTATTGTCACTGTTGCGGACATTCCCGGCAAGAATCATATCCAACTCATCTTTGCAGACCAGCCGTGCCTTGCCGACAAACAGGTAAACCACTGCGATGAAGCGGTAGTCCTTCTGGCGCATCCGAGCAAGCAAAGACTTCGAGAAGCCGCAGATGCCATCCATATCGAGTATGATCCGCTGCCGCCTGTTCTCACGATAGAGGAGAGCGAGCTTCAGGATGTGATTGTCTGGGGTGAAGATAACCTCATTAAGAGCTTTTTGCTGGAAAAGGGTAATGTTGATGCTGTGTGGGCCCTCGCTGCTCATGTCATCGAGGGTGAATATAGAACTGGAGCACAGGAACATCTTTACATTGAAAACAACGGCATGATCGCCGAGTGGAGCGCGGAAAGCGGGGTCACTGTATGGGGTTCGTTGCAGTGTCCGTTTTATGTGCACAAATCGCTTCTCGCTGTTTTCAATCTTCCTGAGGACAAGGTTCGCGTCATTCAAACGGAGACGGGCGGCGCATTCGGAGGCAAAGAGGATTATCCTTCAACATTGGCTGCCCATGCGGCTTTGCTCGCTATGAAGAGCGGTCACCCGGTGAAGATGATCTATGACCGGATGGAAGACCTGGCTGCAACGACAAAGCGACATCCATCACGAATAAGACATCGCACGGCGCTTGATTTGACCGGCAAATTGTTGGCCATGGATATTGAAATAGCCACCGATGGAGGCGCCTATGCAACGCTTTCGTCTACTGTGCTTTCGCGCGCAACGCTGCATTCATCGGGCCCTTATGTATGCCCGAGTGTACGAGTACGTTCGCGAGCCTGGGCAACGAATACCGTGCCATACGGTGCGTTTCGCGGGTTTGGTGCTCCGCAGGCGATCTTTGCAATTGAGAGGCATGTGGACGAGATTGCCGCGGCTATCGGCATGGATCCTGTCGAGTTGCGGCGCAGCAATTTCCTGCACGATGGTGATACGACTGCAACTGAACAGGTGATGCGCGATCCTGTGATACTCGATGGCTTGCTGGATAAGGCGCTGAGGGAAAGCGATTATTATGCGCGGCGGGCACGATTTGCCAAGGAGAATCTCCACAATTCCGTGAAGCGCGGCATAGGCATCGCTGCGTTCTATCATGGGTCGGGCTTTACTGGCTCAGGCGAACGTTATTTGAATTCACTCGCCGGGCTGGATGTTACTCGCGACGGCAAGGTGCGGGTACTCGTGGCTAATACCGAGTTTGGGCAAGGCACCAATACAATTCTTGCTCAGATTGCGGCGGAAACAATCGGCATTGATTATGCGGATGTAGTAATTGCACAGCCCGACACAAGTATTGTGCCGAATAGTGGGCCAACGGTCGCATCCCGGACATCGATGGTGGTTGGGCGGCTGATTGAACGCGCGGGAAAACAGCTTGTCGAATCGCTGCGAGAGTATGCGGAATTAGGAAACGAATTTACTTCGGAAGAGTTTTTCGCGGCGTGCGAACGGTACCGCGCGATGAAGGGCGAAGTGGTTTCGCTGTGCCGCTATGAAGCACCACCGAATATTTATTGGGACGATCAACAGTATCGTGGAGAAGCTTATCCCGCGTTTGCGTGGTCGGTGCAGGTGGCCCAGGTAGCAGTGGATACGGTCACATATTCGGCGGAAGTGGAGGAGTTCTGGTCGGTACAGGAAGTGGGTCGCGTGTTGAATCCCGTGCTGGCGGGTGGACAGATCGAGGGGGGCATCGCTCAGGGGATCGGCTATGCGCTCTATGAAAAGGTGGTTTGGCAGAATGGCCACATGGCGAACAACCAAATGACGAACTATATTATGCCGACTGCTGAGGATGTGCCGCCGATTCATGTGTACTTTGAAGAGATCCCGTTTCAGCACGGCGCGTTCGGGGCCAAGGGCATTGGCGAATTGCCGCACGATGGGCCCGCGCCCGCAATTCTAAACGCAATCAGAGATGCGACGGGAGTTGGATTCTGTTCGATTCCGCTGTTGCCGGAAGACATATTCGCAAAGCTTCAACTGGAGCGAAGTGTCGAGGAGCCTGCCACGGTATGAGCGCGAGTGGGACCACAATACGCATCACGGTGAATGGCGAGAACCGCGAAGTTCGTGTGCCTCCGATGAAACGGTTGTTGGATGTGCTGCGAGAGGACCTGCACCTGACGGGCACAAAGGAAGGCTGTGGCGAAGGGGAGTGCGGGTCATGCTCGGTACGCATGAATGGCGAGTTAGTGAATAGCTGCCTTGTGCCTGTGCTGCAGGCTGATGGTGCATCCATTCAAACCGTGGAAGGGCTTGCACAGAACGGCAGTTTGCATTCGTTACAAGAAGCGTTTCTCAAGTGCGGCGGCGCTCAGTGTGGAATCTGTACGCCGGGAATGCTTATGGCCGCAGCGCAATTGCTGGATCGAAATGCGCGACCCAGCTTGGCTGAAATACGTGAAGGGTTGGCGGGTAATCTGTGCAGATGCACGGGGTTTGTACGCATCTTTGAGTCTGTGATGCTAGCGGCGACTACGCAAATAGCCGAAGTGCAGTCAGAGAGCGCGACGCATGCGCGGTGACGCTGAAGCGCATCAATTAATCGCACCGAGAAGCCTTGGTGCAGTGCTGGATCTGCTTGCGGAAGAACCGGGAAAATGGACGCCGATCGCGGGCGGTACAGAGATTATGGTGGCTCATGCGGCAGGACGACTCACAGCTAAGAACCTGGTGAGCCTCTGGGGCATTGGCGATTTGCGATTTCTTGAGGTTCGTGCGGAGAGTATTGTCATTGGTGCAAGTACGACATTTCGAGACATTCGGACAAGTGCGGTAATCAACAATGAACTGCCTTTACTCACTAAAGCTGCAAGTTGGATCGGCGCTATCGCCAACCAAAGCCGGGCAACATTGGGAGGCAATATAGTGAATGGGTCGCCGGCAGCGGACTCTTCCCCCGCGCTGCTAGTTTATGACGCAGAGATTGAGATGCTATCAGCGCGCGGGAGTCGCCGAGTAACCTACAAAGAATTCCACACCGGTTACAAACGAAACGCACTGGCTACCGATGAGTTAGTGTATGCAATACACATTCCGCTCCGGTTCAAGGAACATCGACTTTATCTACGAAAGGTGGGAGCGCGTCGGGCGATGGCGATTTCAAAGGTCGCGCTGGCTGCGACCGCCTGCGTTCAAGATGGGATCATCAACGAAATCCGCTTGGCGGGGGCGAGTTTAGCGGCATTTCCAACTCGGCTCTATCGAACTGAAGATGCATTGGTGGGACAGGCAGTAACGCAAGATACTATGCGAGCGGCACGAGTCAAACTACTGGCTGAGATTGTGCCAATCGACGATATCCGTTCCACTGCTGAATACCGCAGTCGAGTTGCTGTCAACCTGCTTGAAGAGTTTTTGATTGGATTGAAGAGAGCGGTAGCGGCACAATGAATGCAACCCTGGCGGGATGGAATAAGACCGATGACGTCTCGGCGCTGGAGGCGATGATGGCCTGCTGCGGAGCGCATCGATGGGCCGCTGCGATGATTGCGCACCGGCCCGCTGAAAGTGTGGCCGAATTGAGTGAGTTGGCGGATCGCGTTTGGAGCACGATGGAAGAGACGGATTGGCTGGAGGCGTTTCGCTGTCATCCGCGGATTGGAAATCGCAAGTCCGTTGGCGGCGGGACGAAGTCGGAAGCGTGGTCTAGCAAGGAGCAGTGTGCAGTAGAAGACGCTGAAGAACGGGTGCTCGCGGAATTGGCGGAAGAAAACGCTGCGTATGAGAAGCGGTACGGATTCACATTCATCGTTTACGCGACCGGCAAAAGCGCCGCCGAAATGCTTGCGATACTTAAGCGCCGGCTTAATAGCGACCGAATGACAGAACTACGCGAGGCGGCGGAACAGCAAAGGCGGATTATGCAGATCCGTTTGGGAAAGTGGCTCGTAGAATGAATAGGGTTACGACGCATGTGCTAGACGTGGTGCTGGGCAAACCTGCCGCGGGCATTGGCGTTCGCCTGGACAGGCGCGAAGACGGCGCTTGGATCGCAATTGCGGATGGGGCAACCGATGAGGATGGACGCTGTCGAGATCTCGCGTCCAATGCGGACGATGGAACGTATCGACTGACATTTGCGATCGGCGGATATTTTAAGAAACACGAGCGCGCAAGTATCTATCCGGAGATTCAAATCACTTTCTGCTGCAGCGGCGAGGAGCATTATCATTTGCCGGTGCTCTTGAGCGATAACAGCTACACAACCTACCGAGGAAGCTGATATATGGCAAGGCTGGGCGAGAATCGATACGGCAAATCGCGGGTGCGGCTGTCACGCATTACGCGGCACGGGGACAGGCACGAGTTTGAGGAGTGGAGCGTGCGAGTGCTACTGCACGGAGATTTCGAACGCAGTTTCGCCGAGGCGGACAACAACACTATATTGCCGACGGACACGATGAAAAATACGGTCTACTCGGTAGCACGCGACTCAAGAACAGAGACCATTGAAGAGTTCGCGAAAGAGTTGGGAGATTATCTGCTCGCGAACAATCCGCAAGTGAGCAAGGTTAGCGTAGAAATTGATAAAAAAGCCTGGGAGCGGATGGTTGTGGATGGAGAGGCTGAAGCAACTACATTCAAGTTAGGCGGCCCTGAATTGCACACGGTACACACAGTTCGGGAACGGGACGGCGATTGGTTGATCGTTTCAGGGGTGGACGGGTTGGTAATTTTGAAAACCACCAAATCTGCTTTCACCGGTTACATTAAAGATCGATTGACAACGCTTAAACCTGCGACTGATCGTATTTTTGGCACAAGCGCCACAGTTACCTGGGAAATTGTTAAGAGCGCGACTGATTATTCGGGGATAAGATCGCGTGTCTTGTCCGCGCTATTAAAGGAATTTGCCGCGCATAACAGCATGAGTGTGCAGCATACGTTGTTCGACATGGGTAAGGCGGCTTTGGCGGCAACGCCCGAGATTGCGCGGATCACGCTGACTATGCCCAATCTGCATCATTTATTAGTTGATTTGACCCCATTTGGACAGGATAATCCTAATCATATTTTCGCCCCTATCGATGAGCCCCACGGATATATCGAGGCAACGATCGAGCGGTAGTTTGGCGATGAACTAAAGAAGATGCAAGAGATCAGAGGGAATGTCAATGTCAATTTCGCCGCCAATGAATTTGAATGCCAGGACAGGGCATGCTGGATGAGCGAGCAGCTTCCGGGCTCCTTGATCACCACGAAGTTTAGCGAGATCGGCAAAAGCACTTCTTGGAAACACTGCTGGAATTCCTTGGATGCCGGCGTAAGTGGAGGCAACGACTACAGGGCCGGGATGTTTGGCAAACTCTTCGATCAGAATACGCAAATGCTCTGCCGTTAGACGCGGCTGATCGCAGGTCATCAAGAGGACACCTTGAGCATCGATCGCTTTTTCACTGACCGCATTCAGGCCAGCGCGAATGGAAGTGGCGATTCCCTGCTCCCATTGGTCGTTGAAAATGAGAATCTCGCTATCGAATGACATCGACGAAGAAATATCTGCTGAGTTTGCGCCGAGTACGACTAACACTGGCGAAGCGCCAGCTTGACGAGCGAGGCGAATGGCACGCACGAGCAGAAATTCGCCTTGGAATATGATCAGTTGCTTGGGCTGACCGAGGCGGCGACTGGCTCCGGCGGCGAGAATGATAGCGGCAACAGACATTGAATATAGTTTAGCCAGTCTTCTTGACGCCGCACAGAGAACGCGCAAGACTGAAGAAACCTGAGAATAAACCGGTAAAGAAGGGCGGATTGGTGAGCAACCAGACCAGCATGACGGGTGAAGTGTACGCGGAGCAGAGGGCGCAGACGAATTATGGTCTGCATGCGGACGTGCTGGGACCGGTGGAAACGCTGGCCCAGTCGGTTTCAGCAATGGCGCCATCGACGTCTCCGTCACTCACCATCCCGCTCGTATTTGCCCTGGCCGGCAATGGGACGTGGTTTGTTTATCTGCTTGCGACTGGTGCGATCTTCCTGGTGGGTTTCTGTGTTAGCCGTTTTGCACGGTTGTCGGCGTCGCCGGGATCACTGTATTCCTATACGGCCGGTACGCTGCCGCCAATATTTGGCGTTACCGCTGCTTGGGCATTGCTGCTGGCCTATGTGACTACGGGTGCCTCGGTGGCGGGCGGAGCTCTCTATTATGCAACGGTACTGGCACAGCAGTTTTTTCAATGGTCGCCCGCTCCGATTCCTACGCTGGCAATAGTCTGCGCGGGTGCGGCGCTGATCGCCTATAGGGACGTGAAGCTCTCGGCAGAGGTGATGCTCTGGATTGAAGCGGGATCGGTAAGCCTGATTCTGATTGTGCTGGCCGTGTTGATTTTCCACTTTGGACTGCATTTCGACCTCGACCAATTCCGACTTAAAGGCGTTCAAGTCTCAGCACTGGGACCCGCACTTGTACTTTCTATTTTCAGCTTCGTCGGGTTTGAGAGTGCGACCACACTGGGTGCGGAAGCACGCGAGCCACTACATACTATTCCTCGCGCCGTGCTGCAGTGCGCGTTGCTGGCTGGCGTATTTTTTATGTTGTGTTCGTACAGCGAAGTACTGGGGTTTCATGGGGAGTCTGGCAAGCTGAGCGAGACGACGAGCCCGCTGCACCTATTGGCGGCGCGGGCGGGCGTTTCGCCGATGGGCGTGGCAATCGATTTTGGTGCGCTCGTGAGTATGTTCGCTTGCGTGTTGGCCTGTGCGACAGCGGCAGCGCGGGTACTGATGCGAATGGCGCACGGCAAGTTATTGCCCTCGATGCTGGAACATACGAGCAAGCGCCATGGAACGCCAGGGGCGGCCGTTGTGCTGTCGGCAGGGCTGATGTTCCTGGCAACGCTGGGGCTGGCAATGCGCGGCGTGACGGGATTTGATATGTACGACCTGCTCGGATCTCTATCTGTGTTCGGATTCCTCACGGTGTATGCGCTGGTGGCGATCGCACTTCCGTTTGCCCGGAAAGCCCTGGGACAACACTCGCACACGGTCGCGGCTCTCAGTATTGTGACTGTCGCGGTCATGGTTCTAATTGCGGTCTTCGATCTGCGCTCGACGGCTGACGTAGTTCATGCGCGAATTCCATATATTTATTTCGGTTACATTGCCGCTGGAATTACGGTTTATCTGCTGCGCCGGAAAGAAGCGGTCGTCGTGGTGGAGATGGACCAGGACGGACCTTCCGATTCGCTCTGAGCTGGAGCCCTCTATGCCTTTATGAACAAGCGTTTGTGACGAGCATGTGGAAAAGCTGGTCAAAATATTTTAACGGAACCGCGCGGGAAGCGCTTCGGGAAAATGAAGAATCTATACGGGCCGAAAAAGCTCGAAGCGTTCCGCATGGCGATACCCGGACGGTGTTGGCAAGTATTCACGGTTTTGTGAGTTTTGGCACGAATAGCGCGGAGTGTGCGATGCGAAGACGGCAGCATCAGATATAAGTGCGATTTCTGTACGGCGGTCGCATTGTTTCGGCACACGCGTCGCTGTTGTTGCGGACTCAGATTTGAACTAATTACACACAGACCTTTCTGCATACAACAAAAAAACGTAAATTTTCGATTGAAATCTGGCGTGTACCCGTTATTCTATTTTTACTCCGTAGTTCTATCCAGAATGCACGAAGTTCAACTCCGAACTTAACCAAGACAGACGAGCTGCACTCGTAGCGATACTCATTCTCCCTCTTTTTGAGCGATCAATAACGATCGAGCTTTTCATTGAACCCCGGGGGTCTTAAGTACGCACAAGAACCCGCGGGGAAATCTCTATTTCCGAGGCCTTTGACTTGAGGTATTCCATGCGATATGTTCCTTCCCTGCTTACCCGGCTGCTTACGCTTGTTGCAGTCGTTGCGCTGTGTTGTTCGGTCATGCTGGCACAGCAAACGCTTGGCGGCATCACCGGCGACGTTGCAGATGCTTCGGGAGGCGTGATTCCCAATGCGACGGTAACGCTGGTCGATGAACAAACATCGCTTACACGGATTGCGAAGACGAACGGGAGCGGCACATATTCTTTCGTTAATCTGCCGATTGGAACGTACACACTAACTTACTCGGCTGACGGATTTGATCTGCAAAAGACGCAGCACATCAATGTGCAAGCTAATCGCACCGCTACGGTGAATGTGGCGCTGAAGGTGGGCCAGACCAGCACCACGATCGAGGTAGAAGCGACACCGCTGATGAATGCGGTAGACACAACGAATGGCTACGTCATGGATAAGGCTCAGATCGAAGACGTGCCCTTAGCGACGGGCAGCTTCACGGGGCTTGCGGTGCAGTCGGCGGGCGTGAGCGCCGAGTTGTCAGGCGGCACGGGAGCAAATTCCGGCCTGGGCAATGCGCCGATCTGGTCTAACGGTCAACGCGATACATCCAACAGTTTTTCGCTGAACGGAGTAGACGCGAGCAATCTTTTCAACGGCAAGAGCACCAGCCAGGTTCCGTCGGCTCGCGTGATTAACAGCACCGGCGTTTCATCGAGCACGGGAGCAGGCGGCGTGATACAGACGCTGGCATCTATATATCTCTCGATTGGAAATGCGATTCCGACGCCTGCTCCTGAGATGCTGCAGGAGGTTCGCGTAAACGCATCGATGTATGACGCTCAACAGGGTTCGACATCGGGCGCGCATATCGACATGAGCACCGCTGCAGGCACGAATAATTATCATGGCACTGCATATATTCACCGCGGCACAAGTTGGCTTAATGCCGCTCCGTTCTTCTTCAACCAGGATGCGGATATTCCTGACAACGACAAGACTCCGCAATTGCATCGATACACAGCGGGCGGCACCATCGGCGGTCCAATTATCAAGGACAAGCTTTTCGGGTTTCTGGGATATCAACATCTGCATGTTTCCGATCAGGAAATCGGCGACTCGGTGCTCGACGTGCCGATCGGCCTGAGTGATGACCGGTCTGCAGGAGCGCTGGCGGCCGTGACAAACAACTCATTTTGTACGCAGAGCGATCAGACAAACTTTGGGTGCACGCCGCTCACGGCGGCGAACGTCGATCCGTTGGCGCTGGTATTGTTCAACTCGCCATCGCTTCCAGGCGAGCCTGGCAAGTGGTTGATCCCCAACGATGGATTGAAAGGCGCTACGCCGACGGCCGCGCATATCGACAATGCGTTTTTGCCGGGCACGGGACGATTTACGGCGGACATGGCCGTAGCCGATCTTGACTACAACGCCACGCAAAAAGACACATTGTCGCTCAAATATTTCTACCAACACGACCCGGCGATTGCGCCTTACTCTTACTCAAGCGTTCCGGGATTTTCGGAGCATCTCGATTCCGGAGCACAGGTTTTCTCGGTTACCAACAGCTTCGTAGCTAAGACCAACCTGAGCACCACGCAGACTCTTGGTGTGATCCGGGAGAAGATTTACGGCGATAACGAGCAGCCCTTTGGTCCGAGCTCAATCCCAGGTGGATCGGCGGGGACGGGTGCGATCAATGTTTTCGGATCTTCTTACTTTCCGGGCGTTTCGGTTTACAACGTGCTGGGTGATTACCAGCCGTCTGGCACTTCGCAGGCGATCCTGAATATTGGGCCAAACGCCGAAGGCCAGGCAACGAACACGGGAGTCTTTCAGAACCGGTTGTCTCCTTCGGGTAATGCAATCTGGATGCTCGGCAAGCACACTGTGAGCTTCGGCGCCAGCTACAGCTATACGCAGCTCAACACCATCGACAAGCGTACCGGCAAGGGTACCATTGCTACGGACGATTTCAGCCAGATGATTCAAGGCTTTGTGACTCCGGGTAGTTCTGCAACAGGCTTCTACGTCAGTTCGTTTTTGCAGGGCGATGCCAACCGCTACTATCGCGCAAACCAGCTTGGGACCTACGTTCAAGATAAATATCAGGTCACGCCCACCCTGTCATTGACGGCGGGAGTTCGTTATGACTGGGACGGCGGATTCACGGAAAAATACGGCCGCTTATTCAACTTCGACTCGAAGAGTTATAGCTACGATGTTGGGTCGGATACGATCGAGAACTCCGGCCTGGTTATTGCGAGCAACAACGCCAACGGCACGAGCGGCGTGAGTGCGACGACGCTTACCGGCCGTCAATGGGGCGTGGCACCACGTATCGGCGCTGCCTGGCAGCCCGCTATGTTCCATAGCAAAGTTGTGGTCCGCACGGGCGGCGGCCTCTACTATGACCGCGGCGAACTGTTCAGCTACTTCTCTCCGGGCTATGCGATTGGAACCGTCACCGGCGGACCTTTCGGCGTGAACCAGCAACTACCGTTTGTGAATGCCTCGAGTTGCCCGGTGGCTACGCAATACCTTTACGAAGGTTACATCCCGACCTGCGGAGGAAGTGCGACGGCAGGAAACCTCGAGAATCCCTACGGCGCGTCGCTGTTGCCAGCGCCGAATAATCCCAAGGCTTCCGACTTGAATAACTATCTGCCGAACGCGGGCAGCATTATGAATTTCGGCCAGCCCATTTCGCTGGGCGTCTATGACCGCGCAAACAAACTTCCGTACACTATGAACTACACGTTTGACATTCAATGGCAACCGCGTAGCGACGTAGCCATCGAAATTGGATATGTTGGCAATTTGGGCCGGCACCAGGTGATTCCGGTACCGTTCAACCAGCCGAACATTGCATCACCATCAAACCCGATCTTGCCGGGCAGCACATACCAGCAGAACTACAGCTACGGGTACAGCGTACAAGCACCGCAAGGTGGTATTGCACCAACCCTGAATGACGGTACGCCTTACCTGACGAATTACGAAGGCGGCAACGTCGATTTGCGTGTTCCCTACATCGGCTATGCGGCTGAATCAATCTCCTATAAGGCGGCCGGCGTAGATGCCTATAACGCGCTGCAGGTTCATGCGGACAAACGCATGAGTCACGGCTTGCAGGTTGGAGCGTCTTACACCTATTCGCACGCACTGGACGAACAAAGTGGACTGGGACTGTTCTACAACGGCAACAACCCACTGAATCTGCGCAGCGGGTACGGTTCAGCCGACTTCGACCGGACGCACGTGATTGACTTCACTTACGTTTTCCGCGCTCCGGATTTTGCTCCAAAGAACTCGTTGCTGGGCAAGGTGGCCGATGGATGGTCGCTGGTTGGACTTACCGTTTTGCAGAGCGGTCAGCCCTACAGCATCATCGATTTCTCGGGCGCAGTGGGAAGCATCTTCTACTCGACCGCGGATGGCATTACTAATCCTATTGTTCCGCTGGCGAGTGGATGCACGGCAAAGAATGCATTGACGGGGTCTTCGGGCGCATGGACACCGGCGAATGGACAACCGGCGTTGAAAGCTTCATGCTTCAGCGTTCCGTTGCTACCGGCGGGCGGACTGAATGGGGCGATTCCGTCTTCAGACCCATACGAAACCGGATTTACGAATGGACAACGCAATATCTTCCGCCAGGCCTTCCAAAAGCGGGCAGATGCTTCGCTCGTCAAGGTTATCAACATGAAGGAGCGGTACAACCTTAAGTACACGTTCGATGTCTATAACCTGACCAACACCACCAGCTTCGATGTACCCGGCAATGAAGTATCGCAGAATGCCGGATACAACGCTTATCCGTCGGCCGGTCAACCGGTACTGCCGAGCGATTGCAGTTCTCCTGCGACCTGCAATTCTCTCTATAGCAGTCCGTCGGGACTTGGTCTGGTTACGCACACGATCGGCAGCCCGAGGCAGATTCAGATGTCGCTGAGTTTCGACTTCTAACTTGGGCGAATTGACAACCATGAAGGGCGGCTCTTTTGGAGTCGCCCTTTTGCTTTGTTGAGTGTTTCGAAGTGAAGGCAGAGGTATCCCGACCGAAGGCGTCACTTCGTCTCAAATCTGGGAAGATGACAGCGGGCTAAGGACCAGGTTGCTAATCGAGTTGACGATGGGCTCGAAAGCATACTTGGGATCAGAGGATAGCTTCTTCCAGTTGGGATCGTTGCGGAAGGCGTCCCAGAATTTATCCATCTCTGTGGCATCGGTCATGCTGAGCATGTAAGTGAGACAAGGCATGCGCGTGCCGATCAGCGTGTCGCCAAAAAACACATTATGAAAACCGGAGGCGGTGAAGATATCAAACTCACCGGCATTGAACATTTCGACTTTGCGGACGTGATCGCGATGGCTGGGGCTCTCGTACGTACGTAGCTGGAAGATACGCTTGGCCTTGGTTGCGGCGGCGGGCGGAGGCATGATCCTGGGCCAACCTTCGAAGGCGGAGAGCAGCGAATATTCAACGCGCAGGAATGGCGCGGCGGCTGCAGGTGCGGCCCAAAACGGATCGGCTACTTTCAAGAATTCGTCGTCATGAGCGAGCTCAAGATCGAGCGTCGCCAACGCCTCCGCTGACGGTGCAGGAATGAGGACGTAGTATGCAGGAGACTCTGGCCCGAATTCGAGACGAAACGCGCCCACGGGGCCCATGCCGCGACGAGTAACGGCGGGGATCAACGCATCGGCAATGTACCTTTCGGTGAGGCTGGTTTGAGGTCCCGATTGCAGTTGGTAGCGGCGAATTTGATAGAACTCGCGGGAGCGCGCGGGATGGGCTTGGGCATCGGTTGCGCGGGCGACGGCAAGAGCGGAAGTGGCGAGAGTTGCGGCAAGAAACTGGCGACGCTGCATGGTTCCTCCGAAGGATAGATTAATGACTGCTCGCGGACATCAGTGGTCAAACGCGCTGGCTTGCGACTCACTCTTCTCCGATGTCTTCGTTCCAAATCTCAGGATGCTGCGCGACGAACGACTCGAGTAACTCACGGCACTCTCGACTGTCGAGGTCGATGATGTTCACGCCGTTTTCGCGAAGCCAATCGAGACCTCCGGGAAAGGTGCGGCTCTCGCCGACGACGACTGTGCCGATGTGGAATTGACGAACCAGGCCGCTGCAATACCAGCAAGGGGCCAGTGTTGTGACCATGATCAGATTACGATAACTGCGTTGGCGACCGGCGCGTCGAAATGCATCGGTTTCACCATGGACGCTGGGATCGGCTTGCTGTACGCGGCGATTTCGGCCTCTGCTCACTAGTTGGCCAGCGGCGGTAAACAGCGCCGCACCGATGGGAATGCCGCCTTCGGCAAAGCCCTGCCGAGCTTCTTCAAGAGCGACGGATAACATTTCTTCGTACTGTGGTTTGTCCATTCTTGCTTCGATCCTGGATGAGTATTCTTAATGGTCCTACCAAGTCGATGATATGAGATGGAGCCGCGAGAACATGCAGAAGACAGCGGATGAAGCGGCCACTTAATAGAAGTGATAAGCGATTCGGACTGGAGCAGGAGATGGCAGTGGAATGTTAAGAATTCTTAAGCTAGCCGGATATAATTTGATGAAATCGATTTACTTGATTGAAAACACGGAGGTTATGCCAACTACCCGGCGGGGAACAGTGGGACTCGTATTTCTTGACTTTGAGTGCAGTTGAAGATGTACGTTGAATCTATGCGGGATGCAGGGTACACCATACGAAGCATGGCAGATAGATGCGGTATGACCGCGCACACGCTACGTTATTACGAGCGTGTTGGGCTGATTCAACCGGTGGGACGCGCGCACAACGGTCACCGCCGCTATTCGGAAGCAGATGAAGCGTGGCTGCACTTTCTCCATTGCATGCGAGCCACGAGCATGCCGATCCGGGAGATGCAGCGCTATGCGCAATTGCGGGAGCTGGGCGATGCTACTTCTCTTGAGCGGCGCAAGCTCCTCGAAGATCACCAGGCGGGAATTGCGGCTCAGATTGTGGAGTTGCAGCAAGCGCACGCGCTGTTGACGCATAAGATAGCCAACTATCGAATGATTGAGCAGCGCATTCGCATAGACAACCCGGCGCTGGCGGAGCCAGAATTGGATTGCTCGCTGGCATAGTAGCCAAGGGATAGGGAATGAAGACTCGCAGACTCGGTGTGAACGGACCAGAGGTATCGGCCTTAGGGCTGGGCTGCATGGGGATGAGCGACTTTTATGGAAGCGGCGATACGAAAGAGTCGCTGGCGACCATTGACCGTGCGCTGGAGCTGGGAATCAACTTTCTCGATACCTCGGATGCGTATGGTCCGCACACCAATGAAGTGCTGGTGGGAAGTGCGATCAAAGGGCGACGCGAAAAGTTCTTCGTAGCAACGAAATTCGGGATTGTCCGCGACCCGGCCGATCCCGAGAAGCGTGGTGTGGACGGTAGCCCTGATTATGTGCGGAGTTCGGTGGAAGGCAGCCTGCGACGGCTGGGAATCGAAACCATCGATCTCTATTACCAGCATCGAGTCGATCCAAAGACTCCTATAGAAGACACTGTGGGCGCAATGTCGCGTCTGGTGGAAGAAGGCAAGGTGCGGTTCCTCGGCATGTCTGAGGCTGCGCCGGCGACGTTGGAGCGGGCGTCTCAAGTGCATCCAATTACGGCGCTGCAGACAGAGTATTCGTTGTGGAGCCGGGACGCGGAACCGGAGATTTTGCCTGTTTGCCGCAAGCTTGGAATCGGGTTTGTTGCTTACAGTCCGCTGGGACGCGGCTTTTTGACCGGTGCCTTCAAGAGCCCTGAGGACTTTGAGCAGGACGATTTTCGACGTAAGAGTCCACGATTTCAGGGCGAGAATTTCAAGCGCAATCTGGAGTTGGTGGACAAGGTAAAAAAGCTGGCGGCTGAGGCTGGACTGACGGCGAGCCAACTGGCGCTGGGATGGGTGCTGGCGCAGGGCGATGACATAGTGCCGATCCCCGGAACGAAACGACGGAAGTACCTTGAAGAGAATGCGGGAGCTATGGATGCGAACCTGCCGAGTCCACTGATCGAGGCGCTGAACCAGGCGTTTCCACCCGAGGCGGCCGCTGGTGGTCGTTACGCTCCACAGATGATGCAGCTATTGAATCGCTAGCTTTTAGGATTCGCTTTTGCGTGATTTTATGCGGATTCGCTCATATTGATCTGAGTTGAGTTGAGGCTAACTTTCTTTTTTCGTTGGTATGGAAGACGTACTATTCCTGACTAGATACTGAATCAGATACGATAGCGGCACGGACGGATTTCAACGCGAGCGTTTCCCCACAATCACTACTCGCGCTGAATGCGGAATGCCGGACTCATCCGTCAGTAAATTCCTGCCCTCTCGAGGAGGTCCCCTATGGCAGAGCCATTCGATTTGCGCTTTAAGCATTTGCGATCGCGCACACCTGAAAAACCCAACAAGGAACTGGCGCCTGATCAGCACAGCTTGGAACTCGCCCCGTTGAAGGATGAACCAGGCAAAGGAAGTCGATTCAGCAGGCGCTCGTTTCTTTCTGGTCTAGGCGCCACGGGGTTGCTGGCAAGTGCGGCGCCGTTGGTTCAGGCGGCTCCCGCATCGGTGACTGAGGCTGCAGACGTCGCTGGCGGTGCCGGAACGGGGACTGTAACACTACGTGTGAATGGCAAGGACCACACGCTGCGTGGCCTCGATATTCGCGCTACTCTGCTCGATACGCTGCGTGAGCGGATTCATCTGACCGGTACGAAAAAAGGCTGCGATCACGGGCAGTGTGGAGCGTGCACAGTACATGTCAATGGCCGACGCGTGAATAGCTGCCTGTCGTTTGCCGTGATGCATGAGGGCGATGAGATTACCACCATTGAAGGGTTGGGGAAGCCGGGAAATCTTCATCCTATGCAAGCGGCTTTTGTTGAGCACGACGGGTACCAGTGCGGCTACTGCACGAGCGGACAAATCATGAGCGCGGTGGCGTTGTTGAAGGAGCCTATCGGCCCCGGCGATGAGGACATCAAGCATGCCATGGCAGGGAATATCTGCCGTTGCGGAGCTTACACCAATATTGTTGCCGCTGTGCGCGAAGTACGGGCGCGGGCCTGACGGAGGAGACGATGCAGACCTTTGAATACATCAAGGCCACAACTGTCGATAAAGCGTTGGCCGGCGCGAATGGTGGCAAGTTTATTGCGGGTGGCACAACGCTCGTGGACCTGATGAAGCTGAGTGTTGAACAGCCTTCGGGATTAGTGGACATCAATCTGTTGCCGCTCGATAAGATCGAGGCGCTGCCGAACGGCGGATTGAGGATCGGCGCGCTGGTACGCAACTCCGATTTGGCCTGGCATCCCGAGGTGCAGAAGTCTTACGCGGTGTTGTCGCAAGCGATACTTTCAGGGGCGTCGCCACAGTTGCGCAACATGGCAACTACAGGCGGAAACCTACTGCAACGCACGCGATGTGCCTACTTCCGCGAGCCGAACGCGGGAACACCGGGCGGCTACGGATGCAACAAGCGAACGCCGGGCACGGGTTGCGCTGCGCTTGATGGCTTTCACCGAATGCATGCGGTGCTGGGCACGAGCGAACACTGTATCGCCACTCATCCTTCGGATATGTGTGTGGCGATGGCCGCACTAGAGGCTACAGTTCTCGTAGAAGGAAGGAAAGGTAAACGCACCATCGCCTTTGCTGATTTCCATAAAGTGCCGGGCGAGACGCCGCATGTTGAGAATGCGCTTGAGCCGGGAGAACTGGTCACGTACGTCGATCTGCCCAAGCCTGTCGAGGGCTCAAGAAGCGTGTATTTGAAACTGCGCGATCGCGCTAGTTATGAATTTGCGCTGGCCTCAGCGGCGGTGGTGGCGAAGGTCGAAGGTGGTCGCATTCGGTATATTCGCGTGGCAATGGGTGGAGTAGGCACAAAGCCCTGGCGCTCGCATGAAGCCGAGGCCTCCCTGATGAGAAAGGCGGTGGACGCTGCACATTTCCGAGAAGCTGCGGAGGTAGCGCTGGCTGCGGCGCACCCGAGGACGGATAACGCATTCAAAGTGGAGTTGGCAAAGCGGTGCGTTGTGCGAACGCTGAAGATGGCTACCGCTTAAGTCGAGTGCCGCGCTTCGACTTTTCTCATGATGACGAAGCCGTCTCGGACGAAGGCAACACTGTGGACGATAGATATATCGGGAGGCAAATCGCATGGCAACGGCTAATCTTCCCCATGCCGCAAACATTATCGGCGCGGCGGTACCACGTATCGATGGCCCCCTCAAGACAATAGGTACGGCGCGCTATGCAGTAGATTACGACTTTCCCGGATTGGCGCATGCAGTCGCGGTGCAGAGCACGATCGCGAGCGGGCGCATTCGCCGGCTTGATGTTTCTGCGGCAGAAGGAATGCCAGGGATGTTGCTGATCTTTCACCACGGCAACATGGACAAGGTCTACCGCTTATTTCCGCATCAGGACGACGCGAATATGAGCGAGGCGCGTCCGCCGTTTGAAGACGACAAGATTTATTACTGGGGAAAGTATATCGCGGTAGTTGTCGCTGAAACGCTGGAACTGCGTATCAAGAACGATGCCGATCGCGACGAAGGTACTAATCTTCCTTTCTCTTCACGGCATTTGAAAGAGTGCTTTACTGCAGGTGCAGAAAAGATTTGTTGGAAGCAGCACACGCCGGAACCCGGATCCATGCGACGAAACGGCAAGATTATCGGTTGGGGATTGGCTGGAGCGTCATGGGGTGCGGCACGAATTGCCTGTAGCGCAACGGTGGAACTGTGTCCTAATGGACGCATCTGCGTGCGTTGTGCGACGCAGGGTATCGGCACAGGCACTTACACGATATTCGCGCAGGTGATGCATGCGAAGACAGGTGTGGCCCTCGATCACATCGACGTATTTCTTGGCGACAGCTCGCTACCAGATGGACCGATGTCGGGTGGATCCATGACGACCAGCGCGATTTTACCGGCGGCGAATAATGCTGTGAATTCCGCAATAGCACGGCTATTGAATATAGCTACACTTACTCCCAACTCTCCGCTCTTTGGCGCCAAACCGGATACGCTCACGCTTAGTGGCGGCAGGATTCGCACCAAGGAGCAGGAACAAGCCGGAATGCATGGAGTGGCTTTCAATGCGGACGACACACCGGCGTCGCGTCCACCGGCGAGCGGAGTTCCGTTTGAGGAAGTGATTAGTTTGGCGCGACTGAGCGGAATCACGGCGACTGGTCGCACCTTTCCGTCATTCGAAGATCCGAAGGCCAAAGCTTACTCTATGCATTCGTTCGGCGCGCACTTTGCAGAAGTGGAGTGGGAGCCGGAGATTGCGCGGTTGCGCGTAAGCCGGATTTTTTCGATTTTTGATTGCGGGCGCATCATCAATCTGAAGGCTGGGACCAACCAGATACTGGGCGCTGCGGTGATGGGTGTGGGAATGACGTTGCTGGAAGAAACCCATTACGAGGCTCGCTCAGGCCAGCCGATCAATGGGACTTTTGCGGATTACCTGGTTCCGACTTGCGCCGATCTGCCTGAACTCGATGTTACGTTTCTCGACTATCCCGACCCAATCGTGAACGAGTATGGCGCACGAGGGGTGGGTGAAATTGGCATGGCAGGTATGGCCCCGGCGATTACTGCGGCTGTTTATCATGCAACGGGAGTGCGTGTGCGAGAGTTGCCGGTGCGGATAGAGGACCTGCTGAAGTCAAAGGTAATGGATGCGTGAAGGTATCTGTCACTGAAGCCAAGTGAGTCACAACCGATGTGGCATGGCCTGTTGCAAGCAAACTTTACTTAGCGCAGGAATGAGATTGAGATAGGACGAAAGGTAGGCATGAGTACGACACTCGCTTCGATCATCGGCACGGCGATGCCGCGCATTGATGGACCGCTGAAGACAACTGGCACCGCTGATTACACGGCGGACTTCCATTTTGAGCACATGGTCTACGCCGTGCCCGTTACCGCGACCATAGCCAGTGGACTTATCCGCAAGCTTGACACTGCGGCCGCGGAACACATGCCAGGTGTGCTGCTGGTGCTGCATCACGGTAACATTGGTGCTCTTTATCGAACTGTGCCTGGAGACGACAACGCGACCAATAGCGAAGTACGCTCAGCATTCGAGGACGAAGTGGTTAGGCATTGGGGCCAATATATCGCATTGGCTGTTGCCGAAACATTTGAGCAGGCTAATGCTGCGGCTGGGGCCATAAAGGTGGAGTACGAAACAGAACGGGCAGATTTGCGCGTCAGCCTTGATGATTTTTCGGGAAAGCGTAAGAGCGTGTCGAAGAGGGGAGACCCGGATGCAGCATTCGCAACTGCTCCGGTGAAGGTCGATGCGACTTACATCACGCCTGTCGAGACGCATAATCCTATCGAGTTGCATGCGTCGGTCGTGTTATGGGACGGCGATAGCGTAACTATGTATGAAACTTCGCAAGGAGTGGTCAATCATCGAGTGGTGATGGCCCAGGTGCTAGGCCTGCCGGTCGAAAACGTACGCGTAATCACACGCTATCTGGGGTCAGGGTTTGGAGGGAAGCTATTCCCGTGGCCACACGCAGCCATGGCGGCGGTAGCTGCGCGCAAGCTCGATCGGCCAGTGAAGCTAAGTCTGACGAGGCGGATGATGTTCTCAAGCGTGGGCTATCGGCCGCGCACGGAGCAGCATATCAAGCTGGGGGCAACGCGCGAGGGTAAGCTGCTCGCTCTGCGGCATGATTATCTAAATGTTACTTCGCAACTCGACGATTATGATGAAGGCTGCGGCGAGGCTACTCCTTATCTTTACAGTGTTCCGAATCTTGAAGTGACGAGTGGCTTGGTGCATCGCCACTTAGGCGCGCCGATGTATATGCGCGGTCCGGGTGCGGTGCCCGGGTTGTTCGCGTTAGAAGCGGGCATGAACGAGTTGGCGGATGAGTTGAAGATGGATCCGCTGCAACTGCGTTTGTTAAACGATGCCGACAAGGATGAAAGCAACAAGAACATTCCATTCTCATCGCGACATTTGCGCGAGTGCTATGAGGTTGGTGCGAAGAAGTTTGGGTGGAACAAACGCACTCCCGGTATTGGTTCCATGCGACGCGATGGGAAAGTCCTCGGCTGGGGAATGGCAGGGGCGAGTTGGGTTGCGCTTCGACTTCCCTGCACCGCTACGGTGGAGTTTTGCGCCAACGGTCGGGTTTGTGTGCGGTGCGGGACGCAGGATATTGGCACCGGGACTTACACGATCTTTGCGCAGGTGATACACGAGAAAACCGGTGTGCCGTTCGATCAGATTGATGTGATTCTGGGCGATAGCGGGCTACCGGATGGGCCAACTTCAGGGGGCTCGATGGTTACGGGGTCGGTGCTCAACGCGATTGCGGCGGGCGCTGAAGGAGCTATCAAACGGTTGCAGCAAGTAGCCGCTGCGACCGAAGGATCTCCTTTTCGGAATGTAGCGATCGAGAACATTTCTTTCAATAGCGGCCGTATTCACAAGAAGGATCAGGCCGTTTCCGATGGCACGCATTTCGCCGATATTTTGCACATGGCCAAGCTGAACGGAATAAGGGCAGAAGGCAAGACCGTCGCGTCTTGGGACGATCCAAAGGCCAAAGGGGTTTCGTTACATTCGTATGGAGCGCAATTCGTTGAGGTGGAGTGGGAGCCGGATATTGCGCGTCTGCGCGTCAGTCGCGTAGTAACCGTGATCGACGGTGGGCGCATCATCAATCCCAAGGCAGCGGCGAATCAAATCTCCGGCGCCGTGGTAATGGGCGTGGGCATGGGCCTATTGGAAGAAACGATTTATGATCAGCGAACGGGTCAGCCAATCAATGGCAGCATGGCCGATTATTTGATGGCTACTTGTGCGGATTCGCCTGACATTGATGTTACTTTCTTGAACTATCCCGATCCAGCAATGGGCGAATATGGAGCACGTGGTGTTGGGGAGATTGGGCTAGCCGGAGTTGCACCGGCGATCACGGCAGCGGTGTATCACGCAACTGGAGTGCGGGTTCGCGAGTTGCCGGTTCGTATCGAGCACCTGCTGCAATCGAAGATTTTGGAAGCCTGAGCGATGATGGGAGTACATGACTGACCTCGAGAACATTTTGCCGCTGTGGCACGAGTTAGAAGCATCGGGGGCGGACTATGTGCTGGCTACGATTGTTGCTGTCGAGGGCTCGAGTTATCGCAAGCCGGGGGCTCGCATGTTACTGGCCCAGGATGGACGAAGAGCAGGCACAGTTAGCGGCGGATGCCTGGAGGCCGAAGTGGCGCGGCGGGCTTGGTGGCTAACGGTCGAGAGAACGGTCGTCGAGCGCTATTCGACTGTAGATGATGATGGCGATCTGCCTTTCGGCTCGGGATGCGGTGGAGTGGTGTTTATTCTTCTTGAGCGGCGCACAACGGCTGCATCATTGATCGCTGCGCTGGAAGCCGCGTTCGCGGCGCGCACTTCATTGGCAATCGCGGCCATATTGGAGGGTCCGCGAATGGGGAGACGCGCCTATGCTGGACTCCCCGAGGGACCGTGGAACGCTTCCGGAACGAAGGACGAATTGAGCGACCTTGCCGCGCTTGAGGACTTGGCGAAGCTGTCACTTATACGCTGTAAATCGCTCGAGCGAATCATCACGGTGGATGGAGTTCCTACACGAGCTTGGGTGGACTATCGCGCTGCACGGCCCGGCCTTTGGATCTTTGGCGCTGGAGACGATGCAAAACCTCTGGTCAATCTGGCGCGCGAGCTAGGGTGGTTTGTGGGCGTAGCCGATGGACGGTCTAACCTTGCGACGAGAGAGCGATTTCCGAGAGCCGATGCAATTAGCGTGTTGCCCATCAAGTCATTGCCGGATGAAGCGGAGAGGCATCTGGCGCTGCGCACATCGGACGCGGTAGTGATCATGACTCACAGTTATGAGCAGGACGCGCGGATACTGGGGTCGGTACTGAGAGGTGCATCTGAGAGCATTCCGACTTACATCGGAGTACTCGGGCCGCAACGACGAACGAGAGAACTGCTGGCTGAAGTTGAACGCCTGCTGGATCTACCCGCTGACTCCGACCGCGTCGACCATTGGTTGGAGATGGCGCAACTCCACACGCCGATGGGACTGGACGTGGGTGCGGAAACGCCGGCGACGATCGCGCTGTCGATCCTGGCAGAGATACAGCAGACCCTGAACGCAGCGACCGCATTGCCGCTGCGTCAAGTCCGTGCTACAAGGATTGCCGCGGCTCAATATTAGGCTGCTTTCGCTGCCAGGTGCGCTTCGAGCACTTTTAGGAATTCTGCCAGCCAAGCAGGATGCGCTGTCCAAGCAGGCCCCGTGACCAAGTTGCCGTCAACATAGGCGTCGGAAAAATCTAATTTGATGAATGTGCCACCGGCCAGTTCTACTTCGGGGGCACAGGCGGGATAAGCGTTGAGTTTGCGGCCCTTCAGGATTCCCGCTGCTGCAAGCAGTTGCGGGCCATGACACAGCGCCGCGATGGGCTTGCCGGATTTGTCGAAGTAACGCACGATGTCGAGGACTTGTTCGTTGAGGCGTAAGTATTCAGGAGCACGGCCTCCGGGAACCACGAGCGCGTCGTAGTCAGCGGCGTTGATTTCGTCGAAGGTGGCGTTTAGCGTGAAGTTGTGGCCACGTTTCTCAGAGTAAGTCTGGTCGCCCTCGAAGTCATGAATTGCGGTGCGCACCTGTTCACCCTTTTTTTTGCCGGGACAGATAGCATCAACGGTGTGACCTACCATTTGCAAGGCTTGGAATGGAACCATGATTTCGTAGTCCTCAACAAAATCGCCCGCCAACAATAATAGTTTTGCAGATTTCATCGCATTCATCTCCAGTGAGAAGTTTGCCATGTTCAACCCTTGCCGCGCCAGATGCAGTTGCTCCTGCTCTGAGGGCGGGCTATGATTTCGCTTAGCGCCCGAGTGAAGTTGAAACACTCGACCGCCTTATGACATAAAATCCGGTAATGGCTCCTTCCGCGACGACCCTGGAAGTACTCAATGCACAGATCGTCGCGTGCAACCGCTGCGCGAGGTTGCGCGAACACTGCACTCAAATCGCTGAGGTCAGGCGGCGCGCCTATGCGGATTGGGAATACTGGGGGAAACCGGTTCCCTCTTTTGGCGACCCAGAGGCGCGAGTGATCGTATTGGGGCTCGCACCTGGTGCGCATGGCTCGAATAGAACTGGGCGGCCATTTACCGGCGACGGATCGGGTGATTTTCTGTACCCGGTGCTGTATGAAGTTGGCTTTGCCTCTCATGAGCGCGCGACATCGCGAGACGATGGAATGCAACTTGATGATATGTGGATTAGCGCGGTGGTTCGATGCGCCCCGCCGGAAAACAAACCTACGCCCCAAGAACAAAGGAACTGCGCTCCATGGCTCGATGAAGAGATGGCGTTGCTCAAGCGACTACGTGTGGTGGTTTGCCTAGGCCGGATCGCTTTTGAGGGTTTAGTCGGCTGGGCGCAACGAGCAGGACACATATCTTCACGCGCGCCATTCAAATTTACTCATGGCGCGGAATATACCCTGGCCAATGATTTAACGATCATTGCCAGTTTTCATCCATCGCTTCAGAACACCAATACCGGCAAGCTAACACGGCAGATGTTTGTGAGTGTTTTTAGACGCGCGCACGAAATTTCAGAACAGACACGCTGAATCGGTGGAACGTCGGTTTCGTGTGACGTGGCGAGGGCTAACGAGGCGACTCCCGCTCTATCGATTTCGGCGGTCGTTGGCACAGACCTGAAGCAGGCAGCTACTCGACCACGACCGTTGCGAATGATATCGGCCAGGCAGATCAAACTTCGATTGACTTTCTGAGCGCTAATTCATACAGTTAATTACCCAACGAAGTCGAAGCCACAGATGTATGCAGTGACGTTAGGTCCCTCAGCAGCCAAACCATAAACGGCCCTAGCCGATTTTTGTTGAAAGGGATTTTTACTCATGAAATGTAGCACATTAGGCCCGAAGCTTACGGCAGTCGCATCAGTCCTGAATCGCGGTGTCTCCCGCAGAATGCTGTCGTTGACGATTGCGTGCGTATTCGCGCTTGCTGCCGCGCAGGCTGTCTACGGCCAAGCTAATGGAAGCTTTTCCGGTAACGTTCTCGACAAGTCTGGATCGGGCATCCCCGGGGCGACGGTCACAGCAATCTCTCAAGAAACCGGCCTGACCCGCGAAGGAAAAACGGATAGTGCCGGCCATTATCTTATCCCTTTATTGCCAGTTGGCACTTTTACGGTACGCGTCGAGTCCTCAGGCTTTCAAAGCACCGAGTCGAAAGATTTGCACCTTCAAATTCAAGAAGCGCGTGAACTCGATTTTTCACTGGTACCTGCGACTGTAGTTACTACAGTGACGGTTTCGGGAGATCCCGTGGCTGTTGAGACGACTAATCCATCACTCGGCCAAGTGATCACGTCGCAAGAGGTTTCACAACTTCCTCTGAATGGCCGCGATTTTGTTCAATTGGCCACACTCACAGCCGGCGCTACAGCCGAGACCAATCCCAATAGCTTTTTTACATCGGGGTCTGACAGCGAAGTGGCTGCGCGGGGATCGTTCTCGCTCTCGGTCGGTGGGTCTCGTCCCAACAGCACGGATTGGCTGCTGGATGGGGTCGACAACAACGAATTGACTGCCGGTGGAATCGGCATTTTCTCTTCGATCGATGATATCCAGGAGTTCAAGGTTTTGACTTACACGTACTCTGCCGAATACGGAACTCGAGCGGGACCAACCGTACTCGTGACGACAAAATCCGGTACGAACGAGATCCATGGATCGCTCTTTGAATTTGTGCGCAACACGGACCTCGATGCCAAGAGTTATTTCGCGACGCAAGCGGAGAAATTCAATCTGAATCAGTTTGGAGGCTCGGTCGGCGGGCCCATTCACAAGAACAAAACGTTTCTGTTTGTGGACGGCGAGCAGAAGTATCAGCGCCACGGCATTGTCTTCACCGGCCTGGTTCCCTCGCTGCTCATGCGTACCGGCGATTTTTCGAGCGATGCGTTTGGCAATTCAGTCGGCGGCCTCGCTATTGTTAACCCCAACATGATTGGCGCTTCGACAAGCACGGCCACTTACCCCAATGTCTATTTCCAATGCGACGGCTCTGGAAACCCCATACCAGCAAATGCAGATGGCAGCCAGGCACAGGGTACACCGTGCAACAAGATTCCCGCTGGTCTGATCAATAACATCGGGCAAGCAATGTTGAATCTCTATCCCGCGCCTAATGCTAGCAACGCAGCCAGCGGATACAACTATGTCAATGAACCGGTGCGCGTTCTGAACAACACCAAATTCGATGGCCGGATCGATCACACGCTCTCGAATTCCGACAATATTTTTGCTCGGTTCAGTTATGACCAGGCTTACTCGTTTGTGCCCGGTGGATCTCCTGGGTTTGCCGAGTCGAATGCGTTTGGCAGCAACGAATACATTTTGAACCACGCGCGCAACATAGCGATTGGCGAGAGTCACGTTTTCTCTGCGTCGACGATCAACCAAGCCACGCTTGGTTATAACCGCATATTTGACTACATCAAGTCGATTGGTAATGGCACCTGCGCCTCCGCAACAATCGTACCCGGTGGCATTCCGAACGCGAACCTTGGATGCCCAACGGGGACGACTACCTGTCTTCCAGGATCGTATAGTTGCGGCCTGGTTTCGACGATCGTAGCGGGAGGCTATTGGGCGCTCGGCGATCGCGGATACTCGCCTTTTCAAGGGGGAACGAATATCTTTTCGTTCAAAGATTCGATTGAACTGATCCGCCACAAGCATGACCTGAGAATGGGCATTGACTTCCGCGACAACCAGATGAACGTCGGCACCGAAGCATTTCAAGATGGCTTCTGGATCATAGGCAACGGGGGCAATTTCACCGGCCTCAATAGCGCGAACGTCGGGGGCAACCCAGAAGCAGATTTCCTGCTCGGCATCACGGGACTCGCCATCCACGACCAGACATTCAATGGTGCTGTCAGTGGTCGCCGCTGGAAGATCTATCGTCCTTTTATCGAGGACGATTGGCGGGTCACTCACTCACTCACATTGAATCTGGGTGTGGCGTATGACATGACCACCCCTATTACCGAAGTTGATGGACGCATGTCTAACTACGTACCGTCAACCGGACAACTTCTGACTGCCAATCAGAATGGGGTCAGTGCATCAGCCGGCGTCAACATGGATTGGACGGCGCTCGAACCCCGCATCGGCGGGACGTGGAAGGTACTAGGCAGCGACAAGACTGTAATTCGTGGAGGCTTCGCGCTTTATCACGATTCAGCTTGGAACATGGGCGCACCGGGCCTCTGGATGAATCCGCCTTTCCTGGGCGAATCCGATGCATTCGCTTCCGCGGGATGTGCCTTCGCGACATCTTATTGCGCGACCCAACTTGGACAGACGCCATCGGGTCTCAGCCTTTCAAGCGGATTCCAGGCCATTCCGACCGCACCCACCTTGGCGACGTTTACCGGTTCCCTTTATAGCCAACCGACCGACTACAAGTTGGGAAGGGTGAAGCAATTCAATGCCAATATCGAACGCCAGCTCTTCGGCAATGTTGTGTTGACGGCCGGCTACGCTGGCTCACGCGGAACCCATATTTTGGAATCGGGCAACGATCTCAATACCGGCAGTCCGAGTGCGTGCGGCACGGTTTCCGGCTATACAATCGGATGCCTGTCGACCGGCGCGCCCTATGTTCCGCCCTACAGCACATACGACGCGATTTTCCAATTCGGCGATGTGGGCAAGACCAACTATGATTCGCTGCAGGTGAAAGCAGAGACCAAGACAGCGAGACACGGTCTCTACGCACTGTTTGCTTACACCTATTCGAAGACGTATGACAATGGATTGTCCGATGGATTGGGTTCAGAGTTGAGCGCTCCGTATTTTCCGTTACCCAACTGGCAGAACCTCGATTGGTCGCTGTCGCAGATCAATCTCGACAACAGCTTTACGGGTAGCGTGATTTACGATCTGCCCTTTGGCAGAGGTAAACAATTCGGCAGCAGTTGGAATGAGGTCACGAATACTATACTTGGCAACTTCCAATTGACGCTCATTGAAAGACTCTCGTCAGGATTCCCGGTTCCGCTGATCGATAGCAGTAACGAGTCCGGAAACTACTTTCAAAACGGCGGCAATGGCAACAATTGGAACCGGCCAGACAAGGTTGGGAATTGCGATCCTTATGGAGATCAGACCAAGACCCAACGCATCAATCCGAGTTGCTTCGTTGCACCTCAGGCCCAACAAATAGTCAACGGCGTGGTGGTGGTTCCCGGCAGGTTGGGCGATGCGCCCCGAGTGCCTGTGGTAGGCCCGGATTTCGTCAACACCGACTTCTCGGTCATCAAGGAATTTGCGCTGCCCCGCAGGGAAATGGGTTTGAATTTCCGCGCGGAGTTCTTCAACCTATTCAACCACGCACAATTTGGTGCGCCCGTGAATGATGTGAGCGCGTCGGGATTCGGGTCCGTGAATTCGACCGTGAACAATCCACGTTTGATCCAATTGGCCTTGAAGCTATCGTTCTGATCGCATCCGATGCACGTCCATTAAACAACAACTCGCGACCCATCTTAGCGATGAGTCGCGAGTTACTGTTAGTGGATGGTGACAATCGGTTCTTTTCGTGGTGCGACAGATTCGGGCACACCGGTCGAGTATGCTCCGAGGTCTTTCGTCAACGTCCCCAAGTCCGCGGCATGGGCTGATAAACCGCATGGATGCCCCGCTGTCTCAAGCAGGTTTGCATTTTCTCGGATCCTCGTGAAGAGCGGGCTGGCTAAGGCCTGGCGCAGCGATGAAGACTGCACATTGTGCGTGGCGAGCGCCGACATGGGCATGCTGTGACGTCTCCTGAAGGATTGATATGCACAAAGCCGCGGCCGGCCGAAACACAACCACCGAGCTCTTCTTCGTCATCGGGCGAATGAATGATATAAGCGCTGCCAGCGGCGCGGTTGCGGTATTGGGCGACAGTTTCACGCATGCCAGATCGCTGCTCTTCGGTTAACAATCCTTCGGTTTCGCCGATGGGAATTTGTTCAATGAAAAACGCTAATGGTCCGCTATGAGCCAGCAGAGCATCGATGTTTGATGACTGCGACCAATAGGCAACGTTGCACGGACCTACGGTCACGGAGATGCCCGTCAGCACGCCGGCCTCGTTTAGCCGATCGAGACTGGCAAGTGCCTTTTCGAAGACTCCATTGCCGCGCCGATTGTCGGTGAGGTCGCGATCTCCTTCCAGGCTGACTACGACGGCAACGTTGGAGCAACGCTTCAAAATTTCAAAGTCGCTGGGCTGCATGGTGGTGCCGTTGGTGAAAACGACGAAGAGTCGATCCGGATGTTCCTGAAATAACTTCGCAATTCCGGGCAACAGGAAGGGCTCACCGCCAGCTATAACAAAAGCGACGACCCCGAGCGAAGCCGCTTCATCGACGACTCTGCGCCAATCGCCGAGACCGAGACCGGGCTTCACTGGTGCGCTGGCGACGGTGCCAATCGCCCCAGCGAAGCAGCCGACGCAGCGCAGGTTGCATTTTGAGGTTACGCTGAGTACGAGGAACGGGGGCACCTGTTCCCCATCGGCAATCGCTCGAAGACGCACTCGGTGTGACTGCGCATGCGCGCGAGCAAGCCTGATGAAACCGGGGAGATAGCGGGGATGTCGAGCGACCCAGGGAACAAACACCCGCACCAATCGGGGATCAATGCTTTTGACATTTCGCATGAGGCCGAAAAGTCGCTTGGTCAGAAAATCCGATCGCGAAGTGGGAGACTCGATCATGGAATTCATGCATGTGGATACGGAAAGGTCGCTGCTTTTGTTCCCTTCCCCGAAGCAGATTTTCTGGCGCGATGCTCTAAAACCGCGGCTACTCCGACCGCAAAGCTTGCACCGCACTCACGTTTGCGGCCCGAGCCGCGGGCAGCGCCGACGCAATGGCGGCAGCGGCAAGAATCACCGCGGCAGAGGCCGCCAACGGCAATAGTCCCGGCATTTGTAGCTCTGTGGTGAGCTTGGCAATCACGCGCGCACAAGCAAAGCCCACAACGATTCCCGCAGTGACGCCTATGCCGGCAATTACCAATCCCTCGTAGAGAACATTTTGGAGAATAGCGCGGCGTTGGGCGCCGAGAGCCATCCTAATTCCGAATTCGCGGGTACGCCCACTCACCGAAAACGCAAGCACGCCCGCCACACCTACCACTGAAATCAATAAAGCCAAGGTCGCAAAGCCGCCAAATACAATCGCGTTGAGACGATTGGGAGTCAATACTTCGGCGCGAATATCTTCCAGCGTACTGGCTCGCTCGACCGGTTGGTTTGAGGCCATTTCATGAATGGTGTGGGTAATAGCGGGAACGACAGCGTACGGATCATTCTGGGTGCGCACGAAAAGACGGCCGCTCCACCCTTCCTGATCTGAGGGCTGATAGATCGTCATAACCGGCGCCGGTATGATGTTTTCATCATCAATGTCGGGCACTACAGCCACGATGCGCCGCGGTTCGGTGCTGATGCCGATGAACTTCATAACTCCGTCGGTCCAATACAAATGATGGTTGACGGCATCGCGACCTGGATATAATTTCTCCGCCAGGCTCTGACTTATGATGACGACGCGTTCGGAGCCGTCTTTATCGCTATCCCTGAAGTCGCGACCGGTAAGAATCGGTACTCCAAGAGTTTCAAAAAAACTGGGCGATACTGTTCGGAAATCTGCGCGTAAATCGTCCTGGCCATTCTCGCGCCTGGCGCCATCCGCTGCAAATGAGAAACTGAGGTTGAGTTCCCTGCCATCGCGCCACGGAACGCTGAAGCCTGAAGAAACATGTTGAACGCCCGGGAGCGTTGCGATCCGATCTTTTACGTCGCGATAAAAATCGCGCACCTGCTCAGGTGTTTTTCCAAAGTACATTACCGGTAGATTGATGGCGAGCACATGCGAAGTGTCGAAGGGAGGACGCGCCTTTTCAAGTACAAAGAGAGTATTAATCAGTGCGCCCGCTCCGGCCAGCAACAAGAACGACGCGGTGATTTGCGTAACGGCAAAGATTCGAAGCCTGCCGCTGCTGCCGCTGGTAACGCGGATGCCGCCGCTTGCGAGTCCAAAGCCGCGCGTTGAGTCGAGAGATGGCAGACGCGGAACAAATGCCAGGAAAATAGCGGCGATCAGCGCTAGTGCAGCACCAATCCACACCATGGTGAAATCAAGCTTGAGATCGAGCGCGCGCACTGAGAAGCGCGACGCATAGCGCGTCAAAACGGACACCATCGGCGCTGCAATGATCACGCCTGCCAATGCGCCGGTTCCGCACAGAACCAGACCTTCCGCTAAGAGCGAACGACGGAGCACAGCTCTGCTTGCACCCAGTGCCGCTCGCACGGCCATCTCAGTTTCGCGGCGAACGGCGCGAGCAAGAATCAGATTGGCCACGTTAGAACAAGCAATGACGAACAGCAGCAGAGAGGCAGCGAAAAGTACCCACAAGATCGTCTTGGCACGCGCATCGATTTGGTCGTGCATGCGCGTGACATCAATTCTGAAGTAGCTTTGGGCTTTGTATGTTTCCGGATGTGCGACCAGCATCGCCGCATATACGGTGCGGAGTTCCGCGCGCGCGGAATCCAGGTCTGCGCCGTCAGCCAGACGTGCGAACACTTCGGTCATGCGATGCTCGCGCCCTGTAACCATGGTGGCCGATAAGTGATGCGGACTGGTTACGATGTTTGCGATTAATTCAGTTTCTACCGGGTATGGGACCGACGGCTCCAACACGCCAACAATCACGGCAGAACGAGTCGTGCGGTCGCTGCCGAGGCGAACTATTTTTCCAATCACGCTGGGGTCAGAGTGCAATGAGGTGCGCCAGAATCTGTTAGTCAACACGGCGGCGCCGGCGGCGTTTCGACCGTCATCACTCGGATTGAGTAATCGGCCGATTGCGGGTCTAAGTCCCATCACATCGAAATAATTTCCATCGACGACACCGGCGGTAATTTCACGAGGCTCGCCTAGGCCTTCCATCGTGAAATCTATTTGCGAAAAGGTTCCGAGTTCCTTAATGGTCTTGAGGCTGGTCCCAATGTCTTTGATCTCAGGAACAGAAAACGTTGCGTTCTCGAGGCCGATGCCCTGGGCGCTCTGGCGCACGTAAAGCAGACGATCTTCATCACGATTAGCGAGGGGCCGCAGAAGCACTCCGCGCACGATGCTGAAGATGGCTGCATTTGCGCCGATGCCGAGCGCGAGGGTGAGAGTTACTGTCACCCATAGCATGCGAGCCCGTGACAACGAGCGCACCGCAACCTTCAAGTCGCGCCAAACTGTGTCGATCAAGGAGATCGTGTTCTGTTGCCAAAGACTCTCCCTCACCTTATTGGCACTGCCTAGCTTAATTAGAGCTTGACGCCTGGCTTCATCAGGAGACATTCCGCGTTCGATGTTTTCGGCAATCTCTTCGGCCAAATAAGCATCCATCTCCTGGAGCAAATCAGCGCCTTCGCGTCCCCTTTGAAAGAACCGTCGCCAAGTCATTAGGCAACTCCTTTCACCATTGCTTTCTCGCCCATTACGAGCCCAATAGCGCGGGCCATCAGTTTCCATCGGTTGGTTTCGTGTACCAACTGCTTTCTGCCGGGCGACGTCAGGCGATAGAACTTGGCCCTCCGATTGTTTTCACTTGCTCCCCAATGCGAAGAAACCCATCCGCGGTCTTCCAGCCGATGCAGGGCCGGATAGAGCGAGCCTTGTTCGACCTCCAGCACGCCCTCGGATGTTCGTTCGATCACCTTTGCGATGGTGTGGCCGTGCGCGTCGCCTATGAGCAAGGTTCGCAGAATCATCATGTCGAGAGTACCCTTGAGCATTTCGCTGTCCGATTCGTTGCGACTTACCACCGCTCTTCCTCCACTCGAACCTCTATGGGGAGAAAGCATATACCACTAGAAATCCTATGGGAAGAAATACTTTGAATAGTTTTTTCCAAATTTTGGCAGACTGCTGTCCCACGTGGCGCCAGTCTTAGAATCACTGGACCGAAATGAGTCGGGTCTCCCATAGCCCAACTTCATCGACCAGCCAGGAGCCGACTTTCTGAATCCAAGTTCGAGTTGAGTTCATCTTTGAGAGACACCCGTTTCGTAGGCTTCCCCAACGCCGACGATTACACCGAAGAGTCACCCAACGTTTTAATGGAGAGCCAAGATGGTCGTCGAGAACAGGCATAGGACAAGCGCGATCGTCCTCAATTCAACAGTGTTGGCCGCTTTAGCAATAATGACGGCTTTTGGGACAGTGATGCTAAGCGGCTGTGACAAAGCCGTGATACCCGCGCATGCTGCTGGCACGCCTGCACTTAAGGTTTCGGTAGTGAAAGCCGAGCAGGCAGATGTGCCAGTCACAGGAGAGTGGGTCGGTACGCTCGACGGGTATGTCAATGCGCAGATTCAGCCACAAGCCAGCGGCTATCTCATCCGTCAGAATTATCGCGAGGGTTCGCAAGTAGCGAAGGATCAGGTTCTATTTGAAATTGATCGTCGCCCATTTGAGGCTGTGCTGCAGCAGGCGCAAGGACAGTTGGAACAGGCGCAAGCGCAACTTGGACTTGCGGAGATCAATGTCAATCGCGATACTCCGCTCGCAACCGCGCGTGCCATAGCGAAGAGCCAACTCGATAATGACGTGCAGCAGAAGTCGCAAGCCGAAGCGGCAGTCAAATCGGCGCAAGCGGCGGTGGCCACGGCAAAATTAAACCTGAGTTTCACAGAAGTTAGATCGTTGATTACTGGTGTCGCCGGACAAGCCACCACGCAAGTGGGAAACCTGGTGAGCGCCCAGTCGGTGTTGACATCCGTATCGCAATTGGATCCAATCAAGGTTTATTTTTCGATAAGTGACAGCGAGTATCTTGCGCTTACCAAGCGAGCCCAGACCGGTGGCAATGGCCTGCTTCAGGGCACATCGAGAATCCCGTTAACTCTAACTCTATCGGATGGCGAAGTGTATCCGTACACGGGCCATATTGCATTCGTAGATCGGCAATTGAACGCACAAACAGGCGCAATTCGGGTCGCTGCTTCGTTTCCTAACCCCGGTAACGTTCTCCGTCCCGGACAATTTGGCAGGGTCAAGGCTGAGACTGAAATTCGTCACAATGCAGTCTTGATTCCACAAATTGCGGTCACCGAATTTCAAGGCATGCAGCAGGTTTACACCGTTGGAGCCAATAACACCGTCCAAGTGAAAAATGTAACGCTCGGCCCGCAACATGGCGACAGTTGGGTCGTCGACAGCGGCCTCAACGGCGGTTCCTTAGTTATCACCGACAACCTTCAGAAGCTGCGTGAAGGCGCTCCGGTCAGTCCTCAATTGACGACGCGACGTGCCGCTACCACTTCCCAGCCTGCACAGATCGCTTCGAGGTAACACGTGTCCAAATTCTTCATACGCAGACCGATTGTAGCGATCGTCATTGCTATTCTTACGGTGATCATCGGCGTCGTATCGCTGCTGACGCTGCCGACTTCACAGTATCCAAACATTGTTCCGCCTGAGATCCTTGTAACCGCGACCTATCCCGGTGCAGATGCGAAAACGGTGGCTCAAGCCGTCTCGACACCGATTGAGCAACAGATGAACGGCGTTGACAACATGATCTACATGAACTCCGTCAGCGCTAATAATGGCGTAGTTCAACTCTTAGTTGATTTTGATGTAAAGTCCGATCCGAACATTGACCAGGTCCTGGCTCAATTACGCGTGGATCAAGCTCAGTCGCAACTTCCATCACAGGTAACAACGGCTGGTCTGACGGTTCAAAAAGCTCTCACTTCGCCGCTCATGCTGGTTGCTATTAACTCGCCTGGCGGCAAGTTGAGCCAGGACTTTCTTACAAACTACGCGATCATTAACCTGCAGGATCAGATTGCGCGCGTTAACGGTGTATCGCGCGTGCAGGTTTTTGGTGGACAGTATGCGCTGCGCGTGTGGGTTCAGCCGGACAAGCTCGCGAAGCTTGGAGTGACAGCGCCTGAAGTTATCGCAGCCATCCAAACCCAGAACAATGTTAATCCCGCAGGTCAAATCGGTGGCGAACCGATCCCGCAAGGCCAACAGTTCACCTACACGGTGCGCACGCAAGGGAGGTTAGTCAAGCCCGAAGAGTTCGGCGATATTATTCTTCGCGCCAATGCTGACGGGTCGATTCTGCACTTACGAGATGTGGCGCGAATTGAGCTCGGCGATCAATCCTACGGAATCTCGGGCCGATATAATCAGGCGCCTGCGGGAGTCATGGCTATCTATCAGTTGCCGGGTTCCAATGCGGTGGAAACCGCCGCTGCTGTCAGTCAGCGCATGAAGGAACTCTCGGCGACATTCCCGCCAAGCATCACTTACAACATCCCCCTTGATACAACCAAAGCCGTGACGGCCGGAATACACGAGATTCTGCTCACTCTCTTTGAAGCCCTGGGTCTCGTCGTCATCGTGGTGTTTATCTTCTTGCAGGGATGGCGGGCCACGCTTATCCCACTTTTGGCAGTCCCTGTATCACTCATCGGAACTTTTATCATTTTCCCCGCACTTGGCTTTTCGATTAACACACTGTCACTTTTCGGTCTCGTGCTTGCAATTGGGCTCGTGGTCGATGACGCAATTATCGTTGTCGAAGCCGTCGAGCACCATATCGAAGAAGGTATGGATCCGAAATCGGCCACTGAAAAAGCCATGGAAGAAGTTGGTGGACCAGTAGTCGCGATCGCGCTGATCCTCGCCGCAGTATTCATTCCGACAGCTGCAATTCCCGGCATTACGGGTCGACTGTATCAGCAGTTTGCCGTCACGATTGCAATCTCAGTACTCATCTCGGCATTCAATGCGCTCACGCTGTCTCCTGCACTCGCTTCTCTACTTCTGAAACCAAGAGAAGAAGGTCACAAGAAAAGCTTGCTCGGCAGAGGGTTTGGTGCTTTCAACAAACTCTTCGGTCGCACCACCGACGGCTTCGTGAATACTTCGCGCATACTGATTCACAAATCGGCATTCGCGATGTTGGGTCTCGCCATCGTCGGCGCCTTGGCGGTCTATCTCGGCAGCAGCCTGCCTGGCGGTTTTATCCCCACTGAAGACCAGGGCTACATGTTTCTTGCATTGCAATTGCCTGATGGCGCGTCGGCGCAACGCACGGATGCGGCACAGCAAAAGATTAGTGATGCTCTGCTTAAGACTCCCGGCGTCGAGGGCGTAATTGCGGTAACGAATTTCTCTCTTCTTACGCAAGTGCAGAGTACAAATGCCGGGTTCTTCTTCGTCAACCTCAAACCATGGGGCGTTCGTAAAACGAAGGAAGAACAGCTCGAGTACATTCAGAGCCATCTTCAGCAACAACTGGCGGGCAATCCAGACGGCATCGCTTTTGCATTTCCTCCGCCGTCAATTCCCGGCATTGGAACCTCGGGCGGCGTCACAATGATCCTTGAGGATCGATCTGGAACGGACGATCCGACAACCCTAACGAAGAACGTGTTTGGCTTCCTGGGTGCAATTTCAAAACGACCCGAGATCGCCGCCGCAATTCCTTCATACCAGCCAGCGGTCCCTCAACTCTATGCCGATGTTGATAAGGAGAAAGCCCTGCAACAGCAGGTCGATCTGACCAACATCTATACCACCATGCAGACTTTCATGGGCGGCTATTTGGTGAACTACTTCAACCGCTTTGGCCGGCAGTGGCAGACGTACGTGGAGGCAGAGGGATCATCTCGAACTAACATCGCGAATATTAGCCAGTTCTATGTGCGTAGCGCCAACGGCAGCCAAGTTCCGCTTGGCTCGCTAGTTAAGGTGAGTCAAAGTACGGGCCCTGAGTTTATCTACAGATTTAACGAGTTCAACGCAGCACAAATAAACATCACCGGTGCTCCTGGGTATAGCTCGGGCCAAGTTAGAAAGGCACTCGAGGAAGTATTTCATCAGACGATGCCTCCAGGCGCGGGGTTCGATTATTCCGGCATGTCGTATCAAGAACAGCAAGCTGAAAAAGGCGTTCCTTCGTGGGCGGTATTCGGACTATCGCTTCTCTTTGTATTTCTGATCCTCGCGGCGCTTTACGAAAGTTGGACACTCCCTTTCAGTGTCCTGCTTAGTACCCCGGTCGCAATCCTAGGTGCCTATATTGCGCTGCATGCGCGCCTGTTTGAAAACGACATTTTCGCGACTATCGGATTGATCATGCTCATCGGTCTTTCCGCGAAGAACGCGATCCTCATCGTCGAATTTGCCAAGTTGAATTATGAGGGTGGCCAGACAATTTGCGAAGCGGCACTGAACGCGGCTCGGCTCCGTTTCCGTCCTATTGTCATGACCGCGCTCGCGTTCATTTTTGGTTGTCTCCCGCTCTGGACCGCTACCGGTTCAGGTGCAGCTTCCCGCCGAATTCTTGGCACAGTGGTAATCGGGGGAATGACACTCTCGACGGGCATCGGTCTGTTCTTTATCCCCGTCACGTTTGCCGTTGTCGAATATCTATCGCACCGCTTCGTTAGAGGCGGCAAGGGAACCTCGATGGATTCAAAGTATCCACCAATGTGTGGGCCTGAAGCAGACGTGAAGCCAGCTACTGCACATGCTCAAACTGAAGGAGGCCAAGCGTGAGCGAAGTTACCTCATATTTCAACTTAAGACTGGCCGTATCGGCCGCGCTCATAATCGGTTTTCTGTCCGGCTGTAATGTTGGACCGAAATACGTTCGACCCAATGCGACGGCGCCTCCTGCCTTTCGTGGGGCAGACAACGCTCCGATCATAGGAGATGCAAAGAGCTCTCTCGGAGACGAACAATGGGCAGCCGTTTACAAGGAGCCAGAACTACAAGCTCTTATTCGCAAAGCTCTCGAGAATAACTATGACGTGCGTATCGCAGCTCAACACATACTTGAACAGCAGGCACAAGTAAGAATCACGCGGTCGCAACAATTCCCGTCCGTGACCGTAGGCGGAACGGGGATTGGCGCGACTTTGCCTTCGTCGTTGGGTACACAAATCGGCAGTCCCCTGGTAGATGGATCATTCAACCTTTCAGCTGCGTGGACACCGGACTTTTGGGGTCTCTATCGTAGGCAAACGGAAGCAGCTCGAGCCCAGCTACTGGCTCAAACATGGGCTCAGCGCGCTGTTCGTTTGACATTGGTGCAGCAGGTCGCGACGACGTATCTTCAGATCAGAGCACTCGATCGACAACTTGATATCACGAAGGAGACGCTCAAAGTCCGACAGGATTCAGTCGAGCTTACAAAAACTCTCGAAGCCGGCGGATCTGTGCCTCTCTCAGATGTGCGGCAAGCTGAACAACTGTTGTACACCGCGTCGTCGCAGATTCCTCAGCTTGAGGAACAAATACAACAGCAAGAGAATGCGATTGCACTTCTTCTAGGAGAGAATCCTGGACCTATTGCACATCAGGATCCGAATGCATTGATACCTCCGCCGCAGGATCTTCCCACGGGGTTACCTTCGCAACTTCTGGAACGACGACCAGATATTCAACAAGCGGAAGCCAATCTATTCGCGGCCAATGCGCAGATCGGTGTAGCTCGAGCTCAATTCTTCCCCAACCTATCCATCAGCGCGTCGGGCGGAGTTGGCGGAGATAGCCTATCGAGTATCTTCGACCCTGCGGGCAAGACCATTTATGGAATTGGGTCGCTGGCTCAACCGCTATTCGAAGGCGGAAAGCTCCGCGGGCAGCTTAAGCTATCGGAGGAGAGCAAGCAGGAGATGGTGCTGACTTATCAGAGATCCATCGCCACTGCATTCCGAGATGTATCGAATGCGCTGATCTCACTTAACAAGCAGCGCGCCAATCGCGAGCAGCAGGAGAAACTTGTAGCGGCTGCGCAGGATGCAACACGGCTTGCGCGTATTCGCTACCAGGGTGGGTCGACAAGTTATCTTGAAGTACTGACGACAGATTCAAATCTGTTCACTGCCCAGCTAAACCTTGTGACCGCTCAACAAGGCGAAGCTCTCACACTTGTGCAGCTCTACAGCGCACTCGGCGGGGGTTGGCAATCCTGATATAGACATGTCAACAGTGAATGCCGGGCAGAACACTGAGGGTTTTCTTGGCCTCTTCATTGAGTGCTGGTGGCAAAGACGCGATTTGTTGGAGCGGCAGGAACGGTCGCGGTGACAAAGAGCTGTCGGTCGAATAAACGCGTCGCGGCCAGCACCGCGGGAACATAGTTTCTTGTTTCGAGGGGAAGCAGCCCTGAGGCGTTGAGAAGAGCGAGTTGCGAGCTTCCGGTTCGATTGATCGCGCGTTGGACATGCTGCTCGCCGGTGTTATAAGCGGCGAGTGCCAATGGCCATGATCCGAATTGCAAATGAAGATCGCTGAGATAACGAGCCGCCGCACGCGTCGATTTGCCAATGTCGAGACGCTCGTCGCGCACGGCATCGACGGCGAGCCCGTATCGGCGTGCTGTAGCGGGCATCAATTGCCAAAGACCGCGTGCGCCTTTGGGTGAAAGCGCGAATGGACGTCCGCCGCTTTCGACGAGCACAACGCCTGCGAGTTCCGCCGGTACTCCTTCTTCTCGCAGAATTGGATCGATGAGTGGGGTAAGTTTCCCGACTCGATCCATAGCAGAATTCACTTTGCCGATGAATGCAGGCCTGACGGACTGACCGGAGAAAATGTCGGAATTGTAATTGGACACATCAAGACTTTGTGGTCTTCCCGTGGGCGGCTCATCCATAGCGCTCAATGCGGCATCAGCCCTGTTGGATAGGGTCTTCTCGATAGTTGCAAATTGTATGCCAGCGATTGAACTGGCCGAATCTGCGGGAAGCACGACCTGTCCAGACGCTATGACTGGTAGCATCACGAATGCGATTGCGAAGAGGTTCAACATCCGATTCGGAATGATCTGGTGTTTAGTTGGATTATGCATGGGCTTCCTCGCGGGTCTTGATGTTGAGGGCGGGCTTGACCTCGAAGTTCCACTTCCAAATCGCGAAGATTGGTGGATAGATGAGCAGTTCCATTAGAAATGAGCTGATAATTCCGCCTAACATGGGAGCCGCAATGCGCTTCATTACATCGGCTCCAGAGCCGGTCGACCACATAATGGGCAACAAGCCAAACAGCATGCAAGACACCGTCATGACTTTTGGGCGCAATCGCTTGACTGCCCCATGAACGATAGCTTCTCTAAGTTCATCCCAGGACTGTATTCCGCCATTCTGGAGCGCTTCATGATATGCGAGGTCCAGGTAAAGCAGCATAAAGACCGCGGTTTCGGCATCTACTCCGAGCAGCGCAATGAGACCTACCCAGACCGCAATGCTCATGTTGTAGTGGAGAAGGTATAGGAACCAAACCGCGCCTATCGCGGAGAATGGCACGGCCGAAAGTATAATCATCGTCTTTACCGCCGACCCAGTATTGAAATAGAGCAGCAGGAAGACAATGAAGATCGTGATGGGAACGACCAGCTTCAGTCGCTGGGAAACGCGCTCCATAAACTCGTATTGTCCGCTCCAGACTAATTCATAACCGGAGGGCACTTTGACCCTGTCAGCAACGACTTCTTTCGCGGCACGGACATAACTGCCGATATCGCGGCCTGACACGTCAACGTAAACATATCCGCTGAGTCTGCCGTTCTCATCTCGAATCATGCCTGGACCCGTCTTCATGCGGATGTCAGCGATCTGTCCGATTGGAATCTGCGCGCCCGACGGCGTGGCGACCAGTACTCGCTTGAGCGAATCGATATCGCTGCGATAGTCGCGAAGATAACGCACATTGACCGAGTATCTTTCGCGGCCCTCGACAGTGGTTGAGACTTGATCGCCACCGACAGCAGTCATAAGCACATTTTCGGCATCGTCTACGGTCAGGCCGTAACGGGCTAACTCATCACGCTTCAAATCAAAGTCTAGAAAGTAGCCGCCGCTGGTACGTTCCGCGAAGACGCTGGTCGTTCCGGGGAGATCTTTCAGAGCAGCTTCAATCTGCTCACCCACTTGTTGAATCTGACCAAGATCGGAGCCAAGCACCTTGATGCCCAGCGGAGTACGAATTCCGGTGGTCAGCATATCGGTGCGAGCTTTGATCGGCATGGTCCACGCATTGGAGACGCCTGGAAGCTGCAATGCTTCGTTGATTCCGCCGGGGCCATAAATCAACTCTTGCGTTGAAATGTGATCAGGCCAAATCCTCCTCAACATTGCCTGAATGCGAGGCGGAGTAGACTTCGAATACCATCTTTCTTTTTGGGGCCATTGCTCCTGCGGCTTGAGCACGATCGTGGTTTCCATCATTGAGTACGGAGCAGGATCCGTAGAGCTCTCCGCTCGACCAGCCTTTCCGAAAACGCGCTCGACTTCCGGAAATCCACGAATGATCTTGTCCTGAGTTTGAAGCAGGCGCGTGGCGTCTGCAACCGAGATGCCGGGCACAGTAGACGGCATGTAGAGCAATGTACCCTCATCGAGCGGCGGCATGAACTCAGATCCAAGCTTGAAGTAGACGGGAACGCTTAGTCCCATCGCCAGTAACGCAAAACCGATAGCGATCCATTTGTGATCGAGGACAAACTCGACAACCGGATGGTACATCTTCATCATCGGCTTGCTTATGGGATGATTCTCTTCGCTGCGGATTTTCCCAACGAAGATTCCACTTAGGAATGCTGCGAGCCATTTAGGACGAAACTTGAAGCCGTCCATGCGCGAGAACAGGAAGCGCATCGCTGCGGGGGCCAGTGTGACGGCTAACAGCGCAGCGATCGCCATGGAAAAGTTCTTTGTAAATGCGAGCGGCTTGAACAGGCGTCCTTCCTGACCCTCAAGAGTAAAGACCGGAAGAAAGCCGACCGCGATGACAAGTAACGCGAAGAAGCTAGGGCCTCCGACCTCTTTCACAGCAGCAATCACTACAGCGTGAGACGGACCAGGACGCCCCGCAGCTTCCCAGTGTTCGAGCTTCTTATGCGTCTGCTCGACCATGACAACCGACGCGTCTACGAGCGCACCGATGGCAACGGCCAGTCCTCCTAACGACATGATGTTGGCGGTCATTCCCATCAACTGCATCGGGATAAAAGCAAGTATGACCGTGACGGGAATCGTGATGATCGGCACGATGGCACTGCGCAGATCCCACAGGAAGATCATGATCACGACGCTGACAATCACCAATTCTTCGATCAAGGTATGACGAAGGTTCTCGACCGCACGATCGATCAGATCCGAACGATCATAAGTGGTAACAAGTTTGACACCCGGAGGCAACGTTGATTTCAGGTCGTCCAACTTTTGCTTGGTGCGCTCGATGACCTTTTCGGCGTTCTCTCCGTATCGCATAATGACCACGCCGCCAACGGCTTCGCCTTGACCATCTAACTCGCCGACGCCTCTGCGCATGTCTGGGCCAAATGTGACAGTAGCCACATCGCGAATCAGTACCGGAGTTCCGGTGGTGGCATCGGAACGAATGACAGTATTGGCTATATCGTCGAGCGAACGAATATATCCTCGACCGCGTACCATGTACTCGCGGCCCGTAAATTCGACCAGTCTTCCACCAACGTCATTATTGGTCTTCTGCACGGCATCGCTTACTACATTGATGGGAATCTTGTAAGCCAACAATTTATTGGGGTCGACGTTGACCTGGTACTGGCGAACGAAACCGCCGATGGGCGCTACCTCGGCAACACCGGGGACTGTTTGCAATGCGTAACGAAGATACCAATCCTGATAAGTGCGTAGCTGATCGATACTGTAGGAGCCGGTCGGATCGACCAATGCATATTGATAGACCCAGCCCACCGATGTCACATCTTTTGCTAGCTCGACGCTCACGCCTTTTGGAAGCTTCGGTGTGACGGAATTCAAGTATTCCAGCGTACGCGAGCGCGCCCAGTAAAGGTCCGTTCCTTCATCAAAAATGATATAGATGTAGGAGTAGCCAAAATCGGAAAACGCGCGAATATCTTTAACTTTGGGAAGTCCGAGGAGAGCTGAGGCGATAGGATACGACACCTGATCTTCCATGATGTCCGGACTGCGATCCCACTTGGCGTAGACGATAACTTGTGTGTCAGACAAGTCTGGAATCGCGTCAAGCTTAGTACTCCTCATCGCATTCCACCCGACAACGATGGCCACGCCAACGAAGAGAAACACCAAGAATCTATGTTTATCACTGAAGTCGATGATCTTATTCATCATTGGAATCGCGCCTCACCCATCAATTGGGCATAGGAGACGATGTTGCCGCCATTCTTGGTCACGAATGCGTCGGCATCCGGTTTGTCCGCGAAGGCAAATGTCCCTGGTGAACACCTGTCATAAGTGAGTTCTTCCGTATTCTTCATATCGTTCATACGCATTGCGTCGTGCTCACAGGATTTGACGCGACTGCCCTCAACGAACCACGCACGCTCGGGAGAAAGAGTTTCCCCGGAGGGATAATCGTGCACTTCAATCAAGTGCAAAGGCTTATGTTCCTGGTTGGCCTCAGTGACAGCGCAACGAGCGCAACAAACCTGCGTTCTCTTACCTGCGATCTCTGCACTAACCATAAGGTTGGCATGAAGGGGCCGCGAGCAGTAGCCGCAGGTACTTGGATTTGACCGACCGACAGACCTGTACCAACCGTAAACAGCGCAACCAACGGCGACAAGAAGAATTCCAACTGTGGCGATGTGTCTTACCTTCATCACGATCCCCCCTCAATGCTGCATATTACTCATGGCGCCTTTGAGCTGACTCTCGGCGTCAATGAGGAAGTTTCCAGCGGTCACGACGGTCTCGCCGGCTTTGAGTCCCGACAGGATTGCGACACTACCGTCAACGGCAGGCCCAAGCGTAACTTTTCTGGGCTCGAATACTCCACCAGGATGCACGACAAAGACCTGTTGCGCTGTGCCGGAATCAAGAACTGACTCTTGCGGAACTACTACCTTTGTTCCGTAGTTAACCAGAATTTGCGCATCTGCGAACATCTGCGGCTTGAGTGCGAAATCCTGATTGGCAATCTGAATGCGGACCTTGACTGTGCGAGTTTGTGGATCAACGGTGGGATAGATATATGTAATTGGCCCGGTATATGTCTTGCCCGGATAGTAACTCATCGAGAGAGAAACATGCTGCCCGAGGTGAACGTAGGGAACCTCATACTCAAACACATCAACATCGGCCCAGACTGTCGATAGGTCGGATACTGTGTAAAGTTCAGTTTCCGGAGTAACTGAAGTCTGCGGAAATGCCTTGCGATCGGTTACAAAGCCGGTGATTGGAGAATAGAAGGTCAACTCCTTGCTGACCTTTCCGGTCTGATCAAGTTCCTTAATCTGATCGTCGGTGATATCCCAGAGCTTGAGTCGCTGCCGCGTTGACTCGAACAGCGAACGAGCGCCTTGCGCAATTTCCTTAAAGGGGGCATTGCCGAGAGTAGCGTTCCCGCGTTTCGCGATGAGATATTCCTCTTCGGTGGAAACAAGTTCGGGACTGTAGAGGGTAAAAAGTGGTTGCCCTTTTTTTACGAGTTGGCCGACAAAGTCTACCTGAACTTGATCGATGTAGCCGGAGACCTTTACATGCACATGAGCAATCCTGGTTTCGTCGGCTACGATTTGTGCCGTAGTACGGATATCTCGAGTCAGCGGCTTTCGTTCAACAAGGGTGGTTCGCACCCCCGCGAGTGTTTGCTTGTCAGGAGCTATCACGACCGTGCCCATCGGCATGTCGGTCATATTCGCCATCGACGGGTTGACCTCTGCCTTTGCGGGCGACAAGTTTTGGTCGGCGTATTGGGGAACCAGATCCATTCCATCCGGAGCCTTGCCAGGCTGATTGTAATGGTGTGTCGGTTCCATCTCGTCATACCAGTAGAGAACTTTTCGCTGACCGCTGCTCTTCGCTTGCGCATTTACGACATGAGAAGTGCTTAAGAAGTGGTGGGAGTCAACAAGGTAGACAAGTCCCAGCGCGACGAACAACAGAATAATTGCGACTAATCTCTTCAAGGATCGGGTTGTCATGCTTATTTTTCCTCGTTCAAAGGAAGACTGGTAGGGGCGTGGGACTCTGGCTCATGTGCATCGGTAATGTCTTCGCCAGTCAAACTCTCGATGCGCGCAATGGACGTTTGATAGTCGGCAAGTTGCCGATAGTAGTCTGTTTCGTAGCTCAGCAACGTAGTGAAGTTTGCGATTAGCGAAAGAAAGTCGACGTTGCCAACCTGGTAGGCGGCCATTGAAGATTCGAGAGCGAGCGACGATTGGGGGACGACTCCCTTGGAGTAAAGAGTGAGCAATCGCTCCGACGCTTTCGCTTCAAGGTATAGCTGCTTCAGCTCGAATCGGACTTCGTTGAGGCGATTGTCCTGCATCTTTTCCGCACTAAGCAAAGTCTTACTGGCTCCGGCCACAGCCTGGGCTTGTTTCGCTTTATAGAAAATGGGGACACTCACGCTGAAGGTGAGGCCATTCATATCAGTCTGTGCCGAACGCTGCTGGTACATATAAGAAACGCCAATGTCGGGGCGGTATTCCCTCTTTGCAAGTTCAACGCCGAGATGACCCTGTTCGACTGTTTTCTGATTGCGAAGAACCGCTATGTCGTTGCTTGCAGCCAGGGCATATAACTCATCGAGCGAGTAATGAATTGTTGCCGGCTGGACTTCTGCTGGAGGTGGCAACGGCGAATCAGGAGAGCGGAGTAGAAATGTGTTAAGCCTCGCTTGCGCCGTGTCTCGTTGCTGATTGAGCTCTGTCAGCTTCTCGAGTAGCAGAGATATCTCGACCTGCGACCTGAGCACATCCTGCTGCATCGCCTTTCCGACGCGGTAACGCACTTCAGCGATTTTCGCGAGTTTTTCCAGCAGATCCTTGTTCTCATTGGTGGTCCGAATGGCCTGGTCAAAGTAGTAATAGTCATAGAAAGCAGACTTAACTTCGGCAGCTATTCTTCGCCGGATACCTTCATAATCCGCCTGGGCAGCTTCGGCATCTTTGCCGGCAATCTGGCCGCGGAGCTTTAGCTTCCCTGGATACGGAAATTCTTCAGCAACGGTAACTTGCCTGTTGCTGGAAGGATCGCTTCTCTGCAAGCTAAATGGAGCGAGGTTCCCCGCCCACCCGACAGAAACCATAGGGTCAGGAAGCGCCTTGGCCTGGGGCACGCGTCGTTCAAGAGCTTGGACGGTATAGAGCGCGCTCTGCGCCTCAGGATTTTTCTCCAGCGCCTCGCGCACTAAGTCGTCAAGGCTAAGGACATCTACATTCCCAGGCACGCTGACGGTCGAAGGCAGCAGACCATCTGCGCCGTCCTGCCCATACAGCAGCGCTGGCAGCCACACCAGTAACATGGCAAAGAGCCATGGCATTCTCATGGAAAACCTCATCGATTAGAAAGGAAGAGCGACAGACCCAACCAGGGTCTGAAGAATTCAATCAGATGAGGAGAATCAGATTTGGAAGCTGCAAAGGGTGGCACGGGAGCCCGATATAAGCGGCGGACGTTCGGGAAGTACGTACTTGATCGGACGCTGCACAGCTAGAGCAACTGAAGAGTTATTCCTGTCGAGTTCAACGGTCAAGTCCCGCCGTTGTTCCGGCGTTGTCAGGGTCGATAAGGGAGTGGGGGACGATACCTTGCAACAGGCTGGCAGACCTATGTTTATTGTGGTTCTGGCAAAGTCAACGTCTGCGCTGTGCAACATTTTCGCCATCATCGGACATGCGAGTCCGCAATGCATGGCGGTCGGTCCTTGTTGGTGACATGAGATCGCGGCGATTGTCGGGATAGTCGAAACGACCATCAACAAAACAGCGACGATTTTTACGAAAAATCTCATATTCGCAACTACACCATACCAATCATAGCGCGAATTGGCCGGTGATATTTGTCACGTATTTTCGCCGGCCTCGATGCAGCAAGTCCGGAACAAAGTAGCGCAGGCGCACATTTCACGATATTGAACACCGAAAATCTTCTGTCTGCATTAGTGGTTGAAATTGGTGCCCGGAGGGGGACTTGAACCCCCACGACCTTGCGGTCTGCGGATTTTAAGTCCGCTGCGTCTGCCGATTTCGCCATCCGGGCCGGGCGATTTTAGACTCTCAATTAATCATAACCTGATGGCCATAAACCTTCACATAGATAGCCGGATGGAGGTCCCCGACCGTTCACTCAGCCAAGCCCGAATCTATTCATAAAAGACGCTCAAAAGCTGCGTCACATTTTGACGCGAGCTTAGGGATGAGTCCCGCGATCAATTGGCAGAGGGCACCGGAAGAACCGTGTCGTCAATGGCCGGAACTTGAGGAGGCGGGATGCTGCGTCGCGGAACAGGTGGCGATGCGGCAACTACACGCGCAAAGGTGCTCGCTTTCAAAGGGTGATGGAGCGACCGATAAGCAGTCTGGAAAAGTTCGCCATCTGCTGAATCTCCGCTTAATTCCCAGATCATGACACCGCCAAGATGTTGATGCGCGGCATAACTCACTTTGAACCGAACAGAGATTGTGTCTTCATAACTCCAGAAGGTTTGCCCATCGAATAGCCAGGGCGCCCGGGAGCGCTGGTCGCGATAAACGGAGAATGGAGCTGATAGGCTGTGGATGAAATGGTATGGCTCATCTGCGTGCACCCCGTTCCCAGTTTGAAAAAGTCCATTGTTCGCGCTATCTACCTCGGTCCAGCTATAACCATAAAACGGCAAACCCATCAGCAACTTCTCACTGGGAACACCGGCGGCTTTATAACTAGCAATACTTCGTTCGATATTCTCCGCAGGATAAGATGCCATTGGGTTCGAGAAGAGCGGAGCCAGAAAACCTGTCCTCGCATTCCAAGGACCCGCGTAGTCGTAGTTCATAATCCCAATCTGGTCGACAAGTGGAGCAAGGGTGGCAAAGTCTGTTCCAGGCAGCATCTGAGGTGCTTGTCCAACTGCGATCGACAGCCGCAGACCTGGGCGGACAGAATTCATCTGGCGACGAAACTCTTCAAGCAGCGCGCGAAAGTTAGCGGCATCCTCCGTCTGTGGCGATTCCCAATCGACGTCAAATCCGTCAAATATGCCTGGCTTCGTGATGCCCGGAGCGAAATGCCCGCGAAGAAATGTATCGACGCAAGAAGCAACAAATGCCTTGCGGCTTTTAGGGCTCGCATCCTCGACAAAGTCCGCGGCCTTGCCTTCGAGTGAAATTAAAATTCTCAACTTGGGATAGCGACGCTTCAGCTCTTCCAGTTGGTGGAAATAGCCACGAAACGACGAGGAGCCTTTGTCCGCCTTGCCATTCACGCTGTTCCGGCTCGTGTAAATCGTGTTCAAATCGGCATTGGGATCTGACAGGGAGCACTGCCCGTTTTGTACAGATGCATTTGCAAAATTGATTTGTGACAGCTTTGCCGCACTGCCATTGGTGGCGAGAGCTTTCACATAATAGGGTTGAGGATCATAAAGACCCCATTGCGGAAAGTATCCAACCAGCAAGTGATGCCGAGGATAATGCCGGGCAGAATGAGCCAGAGTGTTTGCCAACACAATTGATGGGTGGCCAGCAAACATGAGGAACAACAAAGCAAAGAGTCTGCTTAGCACCAGGACGAGTTGTAAAGTTTGCCCCACACCTTTAAAGACGGCAGTTCGACGCGAACGATTCACCGGGAGCTCATAAAGTTCGGAGACAGTCTCCCATATTGAGATTCGAGTTGGACGAAGTCTTATGTGGGATTGTTTCTGTTCCAGTCCACTCGCGTACAATGCGAGACAGCTATACGGGCCGGTATGTACTCAATTGCCCGATGATCGAGCATCAAGATAACGACATGATGCGCCTATTCGAAACCGTCGCAGAGGATATCAACTTAACAACGCACGAGTCAGAACAATCGTAAAGTTCCGGCGGGATCGGAAATCGGCACAGACGGCGTGCGCCTCACTACAGGTTTATTTCGGAAGCGAGGTTCGTGCCGCGAGATCGCCACAGGAATGCCGTTTTCAACCGGCGAGAATTCGTTAGGGTACACGACATTCTTTCCCGGAACAGCAGCCACACGCTCGCCCGGTACGACAATTCCGATCAGATTCATCGGATCCGCACCGGCAATCGTGACGGGCTTCGTGGCTTCTGCATGCCGTGATGCTCTAAGACTTTCTACGACCTCAGGAAGCGCGAACTGCTCGCCGCTAAAACCGCTGACAAACCGTCCCCCTCGCGCTTCGCCTCTGTCTTCGAGCCTGCGAAGCATACGCAGCAGAGTGCCCCATTTCGGAGCATTCGATTCTCGTACTGCAAGATCGCGAAATACCACACCATATCTCCTCAGAAGCATCCGAGCCGCCGACTCGACTGCCGCATCTTCGCACCGAGCCTGTTGAGCCGCGTCACTTGGAGCACTGATAAACCCGCTGAACAGAGACCAGCGTCCGGCGGCGCTGCGAACCTTTCTATTGCTGGTAATTGTAGAAGGCTTGCGATCAGGATCAATCATGACGCGAAGCTGATCGAAACCGTCCGCGGCGGCCAGTCCAGCAGCGGTAAGTTCCCAAAGCGCTTGTTGCGTCTGCTGACGCGTCAGACTAAGTATGCGTTGAATGTCCTCGGCAAAACACGCGCCCCTCTGCTGAAGCAATTCCCGCACGCGATGCCCCTCGGCAGTCAATGCTTCTTGAAGCTTCGCCTCCTCGACACACTTTCCAGACAATGTATGCGCCAACCAATCCGCCGAGTCGCGAAGGTAGAAAGTAATGGGCGCCGCATTGGTCGGAACCACCCGGCGGGGCGCTGCGCCATCGCCGGCAGACCACGCAGGGTGCGGCGAAATGCGTCCCCAACCTACCTCCCCCGAAAGGCAAAGCCTGTCGAGCCAGGCAGGATCGTAATCTGCTACACGCGCCGGCAACAGCGTCCGTTCCCACTCGGTCGCTGGTGCTTCAAAGCCCTCGAGTTTAGACAGCGCTTCGAGCAGGCCTTCCTCACCGGCGACCTGCGTTTGTTGTGCCAGGTGCTGCCATCCCAGCACCCATTGCATATAGGTCGCAGGCGAAACAGGCTCCACTCGCTTACGAAGTGATCCGAGAGTCAATCTATGAATGCGTTGCAGGATGCGCCGCTCGCACCACTCAATCTCGTAATCATCGTTAGTGGCGGGCCTTTCGAAACTGCCACGCATCAGCACACCCTGAACCTCCATCGCAATCAATGCCTGATAGACAAGCGGTGTATCGAGAGCAAGACTCGTCGCTAAACCATTCGCAGTAACCGGCCCGAGAATCTGCAGCCATCCCTGCACGCATCTCTTTACCGCTTCTTGCCTAACTGCTCTTCCATCGCCCTCAGAAAACCACAAGCTACTCACACAATCGAGTCGCTCCGTCGCAACCCAGCCGGTTTGGCCTCCGCAACCCATTGTCTGGGCACGACCGGCCCTGACAAGCCGCTCATAGAATTCCGCCCAATGGCGGCATCGATCGTCGCCAATAAACTGCAGTGGTAGCACGACGAGACTCATCAACAGATCGTGCAATTCATGCTCGTCGCGCAGATCAGGCCGACATTCGTTCCTTACCGTGTCAATCGCGTGTTGATCCAATTTTCCGGCTTGCGCCAGAACGCTTCCGGGGATCGAATTCCGCAGTGAAACCGCCCGCGCGCGCCTTTCTTCGAGCCCTGCTTCATCAAGGAAGGCGTATGGATTGGCATTCAATAATTCGTGCGCAAATTGCGATGGTACCGGCGTGTCGACTGCCAAACATCGAATGGTTCCACTCTGAATTCCGCGCAGCACCTCAATCAATCCATCCAGATCCATCGCTTCCTGCAGCACGTCCTGCATCACCTCGCGCACCAGCGGATGATCGGGGATCTGAATGTCTCCCACGATCGTCTCAAAACATGCTGCCGCTTGCGGAAATACGCTCGCCATCAAGTCATCGGAGCGTGTGCGCTGCACCTGCGGCGCGATACGTTTGCCTTTTGAGGTCCGCAATAGTTGCAGGCTTCGCCCCGCCGCCCAGCGCCAGCGCGTCTTGAAAATCGGAGACGCAATCGATGCCTGCTCCAAAAGATTCTTGACAGTGATCTCGGTCAAAAACTGGAAGACGTCGGATAGAGGAAAACTATGTTGCTCGGCAAGCGAAATATTGATGCCGTTATCGGTCGCGGCCGCTTGCAGTTCGAAGTTGAAACCGCGGCAGAATCGCTTGCGTAGTGCCAGACCCCACGCCTTGTTGATGCGTCCCCCAAAGGGCGCGTGGAGGATAAGCTGCATGCCACCGCCCTCGTCGAAAAAGCGCTCGGCGATAATGGTCGTCTTGGTCGGCACCGCGCCCAGTACCGCTCGGCCCGCGACAATGTACGCAATCAACTGATACGCGCCCGACGCGCAGATGCCGCATTCCTCCATCAACCAAGCAATGGCTTTGACGACCTCTGGTTGTGCGGGCGCAAGCGAACCCGGCGATAAACCCCGCGTCAATCCTGCAATCTCTTCGCGAAGCTGACCTACTCCGTCGCACAGCACGCTGGTCCGTTGCGGCGCCTCGCCCGTCCAGAATGGAACGTTAGGCGGCGCGCCATTGGCATCCTCGACTAACACGCGCCCGGCCGCTTCGATCTTTTGCACTCGCCAACTCGTGTTGCCCAGAAGAATCACATCGCCCGGGGAAGAATCAACAGCGAAGTGTTCGTCGAGCGTTGCAATCTGTATCTCGTCCGGTTGCAGAATCACATTGAAGAGCGCAGTATCGGGGATTGCCCCTCCATTTGAAATTGCAATCATGCGTGCTCCGCGACGAGCATGTAACTGGCCGTGGATACTGTCATGCATCAGGTACGCACCGTATCGCCCCCGGCTCGATTCAATGCCGTTCGCCAGGATCGCCACGAGTTCATCAAACTGCTCGCGCGACAAATCGCGATAAGGATAAGCGCGATGAAACACCTCAAACAGCGCTCCTTGATCCCAGGATTCCGCACCGCACGCCGCCACCATCTGCTGCATCAATACATCGATCGGCTGAGGGGGAACTTCGAGCCGATCAAGCTCACCCGCGCGCATCTTGCGCACCAACGCAGCCTGCTCCAGCAAATCATCACGCGTAGTTGCGAACAACCGCCCCTTGGGAATCGCTCCGCGCCAATGCCCTGCCCTTCCCACTCGCTGCATCGCGACTGCGACCGCTCGGGTGCTGGCGATTTGGCACACCAGGTCGACATCGCCAATATCGATTCCGAGTTCGAGCGAAGCGGTAGCAACGAGTATCTTGATCTCGCCGCGCTTTAGCCGCTGCTCTGCATCGAGCCGCAGCGTTCTCGACAACGAACCATGATGCGCCGCGACGTTTTCCGTTCCCAGCCGCTCTCCCAGCGCAAACGAAATCCGTTCCACCAACCGCCGCGTATTTACGAAGACCAGTGTCGATCGATGGTTCGCGGTGTAAGCCGCAAGTTTGTCAAAGATCTCTTCCCACATGGCGTTTGAAGTAACGGCGGTAAGTTCTTCGCTCGGCACTTCAATCGCAATATCCATCTTGCGACGCTGCCCCACTTCGACAACCGTCGCCGGTCTGCGATTCGCATCAACCCCGGTAAGATACTTCGCCACAAGTTCGATGGGATTCTGCGTGGCCGAAAGTCCAATGCGCTGTGGCGGCCGCTGGCGCCCTGTGACAATTGCACCGGCAGCCAGCCTATTTTCTCCGCACACTAACGCTTCAAGGCGCTCCAGCGTTAATGCCAAGTGCGCCCCGCGCTTGTCATCGGCAATCGCGTGTATCTCGTCGACGATCACCGTCTCCACCGCGCGCAGATGCGCCCGGCTCTTGGCGGCTGTGAGCAAAATGTAAAGCGACTCCGGCGTGGTAACCAGAATGTGCGGAGGATTTCTAAGCATCGCCGCGCGTTCGCTCGGAAGCGTATCGCCGGTGCGTACGCCAGTGCGAATACCCATCGAAAGATATCCGCGTTCAAACGCAAGCTGCTTTATCTCAGCCAGCGGACCATCAAGATTCTTCTGAATATCATTGGATAGCGCCTTGAGCGGCGAGACGTAAACAATCTGTGTCCACGGCGACAGAGTTCCCTCAATCGACGCACGCAAAAGCTTGTCGATACAGACAAGAAAAGCCGCCAGCGTTTTTCCGGAGCCTGTAGGAGCAGAGATGAGCGTTGGCTCGCCAGCCAGGATGCTGGGCCAGCCGCCTACCTGCGGCTCTGTCGGCGTTCCAAACTTGGTGACAAACCACTCCGCGGTAACGGGATGTGCCCACGCGAGCTCTGGGGGGAAGAAGCTCATGAGCGATTCTAGCCTGTTCGCCGTTTATTTGCCTACAGCTTCTTTATTCGGGGAATTCCAAAAAGAAAATTCGGCCGTCGATCCATTAGCTAGATCCTATTGTTCCGTTCCAGCTAGGTCGATATACACACTGAGAAACTGTAAGTCCCGACACAGATCAGGGTCCCGTCCCATCAAAGGAGTTTTTCGAAGAATGTCGCTCCTTCCTAATCAGTCCATCTCCCGAAAACTCGGTTACGCCTTCACGGCAGCCTGCCTCTTGTGCGCACTCATGGGATCGGCCGCCATCGTTGGATTTATTGAGATAAATTCATCGATCGACAGCATAGTGAACAACGCCATGCCCTCAGTCAAACTAATTGGGGACATTCGCTATGACGTCGCGACGATCCGTCGCACCGACGCACTGCTATTGCTATGCACCTCGGATGAATGCACGCATCGACTCGCCCCCAAACGAAAGAGCTACATCGAAGCCTTCGTCGCCGCCAGTGCCAAATATGGGCCAATGATATCTTATGCGGGAGAAAAAGAGCTCTTCGAAACAATTGACAAAAATGCCAGGGCATACATCGAATTCAGCGATCGAAGCAGAGAGCTCGCCAACCAGGGAAAAACCGCCGAAGCCTCGCAGCTATTACTCATGGGAGATGCGGTCAAACGCTACAACGCGGTCGCCGAGGCCACCGAGGCAGACGTACAACTCAACAATCGCATGGGTTCCGAACAGGGTGCGCACGCGATTCAACTAGGCCATCGGATGCCTGTGGTCGCCATCATCTTCATGGCAATCACCGTCTTGCTTTGCGCGGTAATCGGCTTCGCCCTCATGCGCTCTATTGTCCCCCCGTTGCTGGCAGCCACCAGGTCCCTTGAGCGGGTCGCTGCAAAAGACCTCACGGTGCTGGTCGAGGCACAAGGCAAAGATGAAATCGGACGCCTCTCCACCGCACTCAACACCACCGTCTTCTCCATGCGCGATGTTTTACGCTCCGTTTCCAAAGGTTCCGAAACACTCTCGAAAGCAGCCGAAGAACTCAGTGTTCGATCGTCTCAGACCAGCACGAATACTGAAACTCAAGCAGGCAAAACAAATCAAATCGCGACCGCCTCGCAGCAAATGACCGCCACCATCTCCGAGATCAGCCAGAACGCTGAATCAGCCACAGCTTCAAGCCGCGCATCGACTGAAAAAGCCTCTCATGGCGGAACTGTGATGCAAGCCGCAGCAGCCACAATGCAGCGTATCGCAACAGCCACGTCTACGGTTGAAGAAAAAATGGATTCGCTCGCCGGCCGATCAGCGGAGATCGGAAAGATTGTCGGCGTCATTCAAGAGATCAGCGAGCAAACCAACCTGTTGGCGCTCAATGCTGCTATTGAGGCAGCGCGCGCAGGCGAGCAGGGACGAGGCTTTGCCGTCGTTGCCGGCGAAGTCCGCCGCCTTGCCGAACGTACCAAGGGCGCTACCCAGGAAATCGCAGTAACCATTCGCAACATTCAAGACGAAACCCGGCAAACCATCGAAGTCATGTCCCGCAGTAGCGAAGCCGTCCATGCAGGAATGACCGAGGTGTCGAGCGCGCGCGGTAGCCTGGAATCGGTTATCGAATCATCCAAGGAGGTAGAACTGCAGATTCAAATGATCGCGACCGCGGCCACAGAACAAGCCTCCGCTTCCAATGAAATATCTGCCTCCGCCGGCGAAATCTCAAATCTCGCCACCAAAAACTTTCAAGCTTCCAAGCAGGACGCGCAGGGCTGTCGCGACCTATCCTCCCTCGCCAATGAATTGGACAACATCATCCGTCAATTCAAGATTGACGAATGATCATTAGTTAGCTTTACCGAAACTCGACCAGCGTCTCCTTCGCCCTATATTCGCCACTCGGCTATAATTGCTGTATGGATTTTCAGCTCGTGACTCAGTACAAACCCCGCGGCGATCAGCCCCGTGCCATTGAGGAACTGGTCTCAGGGCTGGCGGCTGGCGAGCAGCACCAGGTCCTGCTCGGCGTCACGGGCTCCGGCAAAACTTTCACCATGGCCAAGGTCATTGAGCAATGCAATCGGCCCGCGCTCATCCTCGCGCATAACAAGACTTTGGCCGCGCAGCTTTACCACGAGTTCAAGCAATTCTTTCCCGACAATGCTGTTGAATACTTCGTCAGCTACTACGACTACTACCAGCCCGAAGCCTACATTCCCGCCGGCGATCTATATATAGAAAAGGAAGCCACGATCAACGAGGAGTTAGACAAGCTCCGGCTCTCTGCCACGCGCAGTCTCTTTGAACGTCGCGACTCGATCATCGTCAGCTCGGTAAGTTGCATTTACGGCCTGGGCTCGCCTGAGGCCTACTACGGCATGTTGCTCCTTCTCGAAAAAGGGCAGCACATCGCTCGCAAAGACATCATCCGCCGCCTTGTCGAAATCCTCTATGAGCGCAACGATGTTGACTTCCGCCGCGGCACTTTCCGAGTTCGCGGCGATGTGATTGAGGTCTTCCCCACTTACGATGAAAATGCCTTTCGCATCGAGTTATTCGGTGATGAGATAGAATCCCTGTCGCAGATCGACCCTCTCTTCGGCACCGTCAAGCAGAAGTACGCGCGCCTGCCGATCTACCCTAAAAGCCACTATGTCGTGCAGCCGGAACGCAAGGCCCAGGCAGTCGAATCGATACTCTCGGAGTTGACTAGCTGGACCGCTGAGCTCGAGTCGCAAGGCCGCCTGGTCGAGTCACAGCGCGTCAACCAGCGCACCCGCTTCGACCTCGAAATGATCAAGTCCATGGGCTACTGTCATGGCATCGAAAACTATTCGCGTCATTTCTCCGGGCGTCTACCTGGCGAGGCTCCGCCTACCCTGCTCGATTATTTCCCTCGCGATTTTCTTGTCTTCATCGACGAAAGCCACGCCACCATTCCGCAGGTCCACGGCATGTGGCACGGCGATCGCAGCCGCAAGCAAAACCTCGTCGATTATGGCTTCCGCTTGCCGTCTGCTACCGACAATCGACCGCTCAAGTTTGAAGAATTTGAGAATCGTGTCCACCAGGTGATCTATGTCTCGGCAACCCCCGGCCCTTACGAACTAACGCGCGCAGCCGGCGTCGTTGTCGAACAGGTCATTCGCCCCACCGGCCTCATCGACCCTGAGGTTGAGATTCGTCCGGTTAAAGGGCAGATTGACGACCTGCTCGCCGAGATCCGTGATCGCGCCAATCGCAATGAACGCGTGCTTGTCACCACCCTGACCAAGCGCATGTCAGAAGATTTGGCCGGATACTACACCGAAGTGGGCGTCAAGTGCCGCTACATGCACAGCGAAATCGAGACCCTCGAACGCGTCAAACTACTGTCCGGCCTGCGCAAGGGCGAATACGACGTATTGATCGGTATCAACCTTCTCCGCGAAGGCCTCGATCTCCCCGAGGTCTCTCTCGTCGCCATTCTCGACGCGGATAAAGAGGGCTTTCTTCGCTCGTCCGGCTCCCTCATTCAAACCATGGGCCGCGCTGCACGACACGTTCAAGGCCGCGCCATTCTTTATGCCGACCGCATGACCGACTCCATGCGGCGAGCTATCGACGAGACCGACCGCCGGCGCACCGTTCAGCGCGCTTACAACGAAGAACACGGTATCACCCCTCAGTCGATCATCAGCAATATCGATATGGGATTGGCCCAGATTCTCAAGGCCGAATACGGCGACGTGATCGAAGAAGAAGCCGCCGGCCTGCCCGATTTCGTCTCCCAGGTCGAGGTCGATCGGCACATCGCCATGCTCGAATCCGACATGCGCGAGGCCGCCAAAAGGTTCGAATTTGAAAAGGCCGCTCGTCTCCGCGACCAGATTAAGGAACTTCGCGATAAAGAGTTCCTCTTCAGCTAAATCCCTTCTTTACCGAACATTGAACCAAACTGGTAAGCAACCCGTTCTCCCTCGGCTCCATCTCACCAACGAGCTTGTAAATCCGTCGGCGTAATGTTCTCAAGTTGATAACCCGCCAGGAACCTAGGGGAAGATGACAACAATCTTGCTGGTAGACGATGATCCATTACAGGCATACGTGCGCAAATCCCTTCTCGAGCGCAGATTTGGCCACGTAGACCGCGTCACCGACGCCGCCGAGGCATTCATTCTTGTAGAAGACCCTTTGTTCCGGGACAATCTGGGATTGGTGATCGTGGGCCTTCACCTGCCTGGAATGGGTGGCCAGGCTTTTGTCGCTGAACTCATCTCCCGCGTGCCCTCGATCCCGGTTCTGGTACTCGGTCGCAGTGGCGAAAAAATCGCCGACTTCCCCGGCGAGAATGTCCGCTTTCTGGCCCGCCCCATTTCGACCGAAAACATGCTTGCCACGTCCCGCTGGCTGCTCGATCAATATAACTCCGGTCTCCTTGAAACCGCCGTCGCTTAATTCCCTGTTGCCGGCGGTTTTGGTATCTTCCCTTCGTACCAATCCATCCATGGTGTGAGCCAGATCACACCCTCCAAGCATAAGATGATTAAGAATTAGCTGGTTGGGAGGGCAGACGCCGCCCACCTCTCAGCGTGCGAGAATCATCCTTGGAGCTTTGATGGCAACCTTCGGCAGTTTTGCCCTACTTATCGCGCTTGCGCTAGCCGCTTACAACTTGTTTGCGGGAGCCGTCGCCTTGCGTCTTCTGGCCACGGGACAGCCGGCTCGAATCTCTCCTGAGCGGCTGGCCGATACGGCTCGTCGCGCTGGAATCGCCGGATTTGTGGCCATTACGGCCGCCGCGTTCGCCCTCGTTTGGTCAGTCTTTATTAATGACTTTTCAATCACTTACATCATGGAGCACTCAAACCGAGCTCTCCCTGGCCCTTATAAATTTGCCGCTCTCTGGAGCGGTCAGGAAGGTTCGCTGCTGCTCTGGGCTTGGCTGCTCGGCACGTATGGCTTTGTCCTTCGCCTGACCCATAAGAAGGATGTAAAGCTCTACGCATACGCCGGCACCATTTTGGCTGCGATTCAGGTCTTTTTCCTCTCCGTCATCAACTTTGCTGCGCCACCGTTCGCGCTCTTGAAGGGCGCCATTCCCGACGACGGCAACGGCCTCAATCCGCTTCTCCAATATCCTGAAATGGTGATCCACCCCCCCTTGCTCTACCTGGGCTATGTGGGTTTCTCTGTTCCTTTCGCCTTCGCTCTCGGCGCTCTCATGATGCGCTACCCCGGTGAAAAGTGGATCAAGATCACCCGCGTCTGGACCATGGTGACCTGGGTTTTCCTCACCGCAGGCATCTTCCTCGGAATGCACTGGGCGTACGCCGTGCTCGGCTGGGGCGGCTACTGGGGTTGGGATCCGGTCGAGAACGCCAGCTTCATGCCCTGGCTCACCGGCACAGCCTTCCTCCACTCCGTCATGATGCAAGAGAAAAAAGGCATGATGAAGAGCTGGAATGTCTGGCTCATCTTCTCCACTTTCTTGCTCACCCTGCTCGGAACCCTGCTCACCCGCGCCGGCCTGGTAAGTTCCGTGCATGCCTTTGCACAGTCGTCGATCGGCACCTGGTTTACAGTCTTCATGGGCATCGTGCTGGCCGTCTGCATCTTCACCTACATCCTGCAGCGAGATCACCTCAAGAGCGATCATCATCTTGAGTCGCTGGTCAGTCGCGAGTCCAGCTTCCTGTTCAACAATCTCGTTCTGCTGGTGGCCTGCTTCGTGATCCTTTGGGGAACCCTGTTTCCCATCATCAGCGAATATGTGGTGGGCAACAAAGTCACGGTGGGCGCGCCGTTCTATAACCGCGTCGCCATCCCCATCGGCCTGTTTCTGCTGTTTCTCACCGGCGTTGGTCCGCTTCTCCCGTGGCGTGCCACTTCGCTGCGCAGCATCAAGCGCAATTTCGTCGTTCCCGTGATCGCTCTCTGGGCCACGGTTTTCGTCTGTCTTGCCGTCGGCGTGCGTCCCTGGAAAGACGGCGCTTTCGATGACGGCAATTTCTATGCATTGGTGGCATTTGCGGTATCTGCCGGAGTCCTCGCGGCCATCCTCTCCGAATTCCTGCGCGGAGCTGGAGTCATCTCCCGTCAAACCGGCAAGAACATCTTCGCTTCACTCTGGTTGTTGACACGTCGCAATACTCGTCGCTATGGCGGATACATCATTCACATTGGTGTAGTAATCGTCGTCATCGGGCTTGCCGGTGGTGCCTTCGACCGCAGTGCTGAGAGCGAATTGGGCCTGCACGACAAGATCGCCATAGGCCCCTATACGCTCGAATGCGTAGGCTTCACCCAGGACTCCAACCTTAATTACAACTCCGAGTACGCGCTTCTCGACGTATACGAGCACGGCAAAAAGCAGTTCCAGATGGCGCCTGAAAAACGCGTCTACCTCGCCAGCCAACAGCCGCAGACCATGGTCGCGATTCACTCGGTCCTTAGCTGGGATCTTTATGTCGTCTTCGAGGGCGCCAACCCCGACACTGGCCAGCCCATCATCAAGGCCTTTATCAAACCGCTGGTAAGTTGGCTCTGGGCCGGCGTCGTGCTGATTGTTTTTGGCACCATGATCGCGCTCGTTCCCAGCATCACACCCGCGACCGCTTCCTTGCGCGTGCCCGCTACTCGTGCCGTGCCCACTGAGCCGGTGTTGCGAGGGGGCCAATGATGGCAACTTCACAGCGCCTCACTTTCTGGATTAAATCGCTCCAAGCCCTTGCCCTCGCCGTGGCCGTTTGCTTCACTCTCGGAGCCACGGATTCCCCTTCGCGCGTCAACTCCCTGGGGCACCAGCTCATGTGCACCTGCGGCTGCGCACAATTGCTCGGGGAGTGCGACCACGTCGGTTGCCCATCGCGTGGCGAAGAGCTCGACCAACTTCGCGGTGCAGTAGCCGGCGGTGCTGACGATAAAGTCATCCTCGCTTCCTTCTCCGCCAAATACGGGGCTACCGTTCTTGCCGCCCCCACCACCCACGGGTTCGACCTGGTAGCCTGGATCGCGCCCTTCGCCGTTTTTGCCGCGGCCATGCTGGGCACCGTCTTGCTGGTGCGCCATTGGACAGTTGGAAGAAAGCAGATCGCAGCCCAACCCGCCAGCCCCGAGATGGACGCGCTGCGCGAACAGATTCGCCGGGAAACCGGCAGCGACGGAGGCTACTAGCCGATGACTGAGACCCAAGGTTTAATTGCCGGTTTGCTCATGGCGCTGGCGCTGTTTGTTTACACCTTCTGGCCCGAAAATGTCTTCGCCAGCCAGCGCGAAAAAACTCGTCTCGATTACCTGCTCGAACGCAAGGAACAGCTCTACGAAAATCTCCGCGACCTTAGCTTTGAGTATCGCGCCGGCAAGTACCCTGAAGAAGACTTCGTCGCCCAGCGCGCCCAGCTTGAAACCGAGACCGCCCAGTTGCTCGCGGAGATAGAGCTCCTTCAAGCATGACCGCTTCGTCGTTATGCGAAACCGCGTCGGGTGCCCCATCCATTTACGCGCTCTTTGCGGAAATGGGTGGGAATGCGAAATCACTGTCATCCCGGATTAAAAACGAATAGGAAATCATCTACGACCATGCGATCGATCAAGTTTGCTCTCCCCGCCATTGCCGCTCTTTTGCTGACAGGCTCTCTCGCCCACGCTGCCACCGTTACCGGCACCGTGATCGACAAGACCACTAACACGCCCGCCGCCGGCGACACCGTCGTTCTCGTCGATGTGCAGGCCAGCATGGGCGAAGTGGCCAAAGCGACCACCGATTCCAAGGGTCGCTACTCCATCAAGGAGCCCGGCAACGGCCCTTATCTCGTGCGCGTCACCCACCAGGGCGGGACTTACTTTATCGCTGCCCCCGAAGGCAACGCTCCCGGTGACATCCCCGTCTATGACGTCGGCGCCAACGTGGGCAATGTTTCGATCGAAGCCGACGTTCTCGAGATCGAAACCGACAATGGCCAGCTCAAGGTAACCGAGCGCTATTTCGTCCACAACAACAGTTCTCCACCCCGCACCCAATACAACGCCGCGCATGGATTTGAGATCGTGCTGCCCGGCGATGCCGTCGTCGATGGCACCGCCGCGCGCCGTCCCACCGGTTTGCCCACGTCGACCAGCTTGAAGCCGGCCGGGGCCAAGGGCCATTTCATGTTCGACTTTCCCATCCAGCCTGACGAAGGCGACAAGGATACCCTCTTCCAACTCAACTATCACGTGCCCTACGCGAGCGGAAAATACACCTTCAAGCCGCAGGTGCAATTGGCATCCGACAATGTCGCCGTCCTGATCCCCAAGAGCATCACTTTTACGCCCGGATCGGGCGCCAACTTCCAGTCCGTGCCCCAAGACCCTTCCATCCAAACTTATCTCGCCAAGAACGTAACTCCGGGCAAGGCTTTGGAGTTCACCATCTCCGGCAACGGTTCGATGCCCCGCGAAGCGCAAGGTGCCCCGGCCGGACAACCCGGCCCGCAATCCGGCTCTGACAGCGCCGCGCCTGGCACGCCCAGCACACCCGGAGGCGGCATCGGCGAACCCATCAACACGCCTGATCCGCTCAGCAAATACAAGTGGTGGATCCTCGGCGGCCTTGCCTTGTTGCTCGCCGCGGCCGCGGCCTTCCTGTTGCGCAAACCTGCAGGCGCGCCCGTTACCGGCACAGCACCCGTGCAGGACGCGATGATCTCGTCTGCCTACACCTCCCGGCAAACATCGCCCTTATCCAGAAACGCCGCTCTGCTCAATGTACTCAAGGAAGAGCTCTTCGCTCTTGAAAGCGAGAGACTCTCCGGCACCATTGCGCCTGAGGTATTCGCCGAACAAAAAGCCGCCCTGGAAACGGTACTCAAACGCGCCCTCACCCGACAGGCAAGCTGAATCGAACATCGCCGCGCATTGAAATGAATTGGCATTGGCCACGGCCTGATCGGATAGTACGATAAGGCGCAATGCCTGACGACACAAACGCGGGGTTAACCGCCGAAGCGATGCAACCCCTGTTTGTATTCCTCTGGGCTGCGGGCGGCAGCCTTGCGCTTGAGGTGATTTCCCTTTACAACGAGCTCAAAGCCGAGAGGGCCGAGGGACTCCCAAGCTATTACAAGAATCCGGCTTTCTGGTTTGCTCGTGACCGCAATCGCCAGAGGCCTCGCCATCGCTGAAAGGGCAGGAAGTCCGCTGATTGCGATTAATATCGGTGCATCGGCTCCGGCAATTCTTCAGCTATTAACTAACCCGCCTAAGTCCACGCCGCCAGAACCTGCGAATCAACCCTAAAAACTATGGCAAATCTTATCCATCGATTACTTAACCGTGCGCCGGCGATTTAATTCCACTCTGGCATTCCGCGAATTGCGCGCGCCACCCAGCGAACTGATGATCCGCTCACCCAAGTCCGCTTCTTTCGCCGTCGAGCTGACAAACAGTTTGCGGGCAATCAGCGCCAGAAGGACAGCCAGAACAAATCCTATGACGCCCAGGACTCCAACAAGATGCCACAATGGACTTTCCATTTGCCCTCCTATCACCGAGAATACTCCCAGTTCCAAGCATTCAACGAGGAGAATCGGCCCGCTGCCATCGCGAAAGAGAACGTTGATCGCATCCGTCCTGTTTCGGCACAGAATGCGCATCCTCCTATTACCCCATCCCGTCGATTATCCTTTCCTTCATGAAGACCGTTCTTCGCACCCTCCTCTATCTCGCGCTCATCGTCTGGCTGGGCGCTGAGATATTCTTTCCCGTCGTTGCCGCCATCACCTTCATGACGCTGCAACCGGACACGCACACCGCCGGCACAATCGTCGGTCAACTCCTCCGCATTCTTCACGGAATGGGCCTCGTTTCCGGCCTGGTTCTCCTCGCCCTGCTTGCCTTGTTCCCTGCCTGGGGAATCTACAAGCCGCGTTTAGTCCTGGCGCCCATGGCCCTTGTTCTCCTCATGATCGTGTTCACGGCCTTCTCGCAATTCGTCATCATCCCGGCCATGGAACGAGATCGCATCGCCGCCGGAGGAGACATCAATGCAGCCGACTCGACCAACCCCAGCCGCATTGACTTCAACAAGCTTCACGTCCGCAGCGAGCGCGTCGAAGAAGCAATCCTCCTCCTTGGATTGGCCACCGTCGTCCTCGTCGCCAGGGCCGAATCGACCCGCACATAGTCGTCACTGACCCCTGACCCCTGACCCCTCGTTCTTGTATCATCGTAGAGGCCCTGAAGCACGCACTCCATCGTGCTGAGGGCTCCACAGGAAGTGCATGAAGACTGGAATCATCGGCCTGCCCCAGGTAGGCAAGACCTCGCTATTCAAGATCCTCACCAAGGCAAAGCTTGAAGAACGCGGCTACTCGAACCCTCGCGAGGCTCACATCGGCGTTGCCCGCGTGCCCGACGAACGCCTCGACAAGCTGTCCGCGCTCTATTCGCCCAAAAAGACCACCTTCGCCACGGTAGAGTATGTCGACGTCGCCGCCATCGGCCAGGAAGCCCTCAAGGAAACCGCCTTCCTCACCAGTCTTCGCAACGTTGACGCGCTCATCCATGTGCTGCGCGCTTTTGAAGACCCTTCCATCCCCCACGTCGGTCCCATCGACCCCCTGCGCGACATCAAAAACGTCGAATTCGACTTGATGGTCAGCGATCTTACCCAGATCGAAAAGCGCCTGGAACGCGTCGAAAAGGACCTGAAAAAAGGTCGCACCGGCGAGTTGGAGCGCGAACAAGCCCTGCTGATCCGCTCCAAAGAAGCGCTTGAAAAAGAGCAGCCTCTCCGCGAGCTTGAGATGACCGCGGACGAGAAAAAACTCATCAAGGGCTTCATGTTTCTGTCGCAAAAGCCGATCCTCTACGCCCTCAACATCGGCGAAAGCATGACCCTCGGTGACGACCTCAACGCCGCTGTATCCAAGTTCAACCTCGACGAAGTCGCCGGACGCCTCAACGCTGGAGCGACCGCCATTTGCGGCAAAGTCGAAGCCGAACTCGCCGATATGGACGATGAAGAAGCAGCTGAATTCCTTTCCAGCTACGGACTCAACGAAAGCGGCTTGGTCCGTTTGATCCGCAAAAGCTACGAACTGCTCGGGCTCATCAGCTTCTTTACTGCCGGAGAAGACGAATGCCGTGCCTGGACCGTCCCCGTCGGCTCCAAAGCTCCGCAAGCCGCCGGCGCCATTCACTCCGACCTCGAGCATCACTTCATCCGCGCCGAAACCATCCGCTGGGACAGTCTGCTCGACGCCGGCTCTGAAGCCGTAGCCCGTTCGCGCGGTACCCTCCGCCTCGAAGGCAAGGAATACATCGTGCAGGATGGCGACGTCATGCACATCCGGCACAGCGGTTGACCATGGTCAAGCTCTCCGTTCTGCTGGGCCTGCTGGCCGCACTGGCCGACGTGGCCGGCGGCCTGGTCCTCGTGCGCGCTCAGGGCATCGAACGCTATCTCCGCTACTTCGTCGCCTTGGGCGCGGGCTTCCTGATGGCCGTCGCCTTGCTCGAAATGACGCCGGAAAGCCTGCACCTCAGTCCTCGCCTTGGCCCCATCCTGATCATGGCGGGATACTGCGTCGTCCACCTGCTCGAGCACACCATCAACGCCCATTTTCATTTCGGCGAAGAGACTCATGACGGCGATCTCGTTTCCCGCCGCACCGGCTACTCCGTGCTCGCCGGCCTCAGCGTTCATGCCCTCTTTGACGGCGTCGCCATCGGCTCCGGTTTTGTTGTTTCCAGCGCTCTAGGCTGGCTTATCTTCCTCGCGGTTTTCTTGCACAAGGCCCCTGAAGGCTTCACCATGGCATCTGTAATGCTCGCCAGCGGTCGCAGTCGCACCGTCGCCTTCTACTCCGCCGTAGCCTTGGCGGTCGCCACCATCCTCGGCGTGCTGGTCATCGAACTGGTACCAACCTGGCTGCCCTACGGTCTGCCCATCTCTGCCGGCGTCGCCCTCTACGTAGGTGCCAGCGACCTCGTCCCTGAGGTCAATCGCGAGCCCGGCTTCCGCATGGCCCTCGTCTTCTTTCTCGGTGTAGCCGGCTTTCTCTTACTCAGGTCCATTCTGCCCGCGTTGTGAACAGGAGAAGCAATCGAGCACGGATTTTGCTTCTAGAGGCCCTTTCCGCGAGAATGTGAACGAAGCGTTATCAACCTTCGTTGGATTTGCGAACATTGCGATCCAACCTCCCGCCGAAATGGAGTTCGTGCCATGCTTAACCTCGCCCAGCGCCTGATCCTCGGATGTGTTCTGCTTGCCGGCCTCACCGTTGGCCTGGCCGCGGCCGCCCATCGCACGCTCATGGCATCGGGACAAGCATCTTTGGCCATCCTCTTCAGTTTCGCCGCCGTCCTGATCGCCACCGGCACCGTAATCGTGGTTCTGTTACCAATACAACAACTGGCTCGCGACGCCCGCAAGATTGCCCAGGGAAATCTCGAACATCGCGTCGAGTGGAGCGGCCGTGACAGTTTCGGCGAAATCGCCGCTGAGTTTAACCGACTCGCCGTTCGACTCCGCGACCTGCGCGACTCCGAGGCCGGACGCCGACAGATGGAGTTTCAACTCTCCGACGCCGTGCTCCAATCCATCTTCGAGCCCATCATCGTCACCGACGGCAAAGGCCATATCCTCAAGGTCAATCCCGCCGCTGCCGAGTTGCTCGGCGAAGCCGCCTCCGACCGCATGGCCCTCACCAACACCCCCGGCGGCGACAAGATCCTCAGCGCCATTCGCGACGCCGTCGCCATGCAAAAAGCGGTCGCCGCCGAGGGTGAAGCTGCCATGTTGCCCATGCGTATCGGCAAACTGTCCCGCAGCTTTCGCCTTCGCACCACCCCCATGCGCGACTCCGACGGCCGCCTTCTCGGCACCGTCACTACCCTTGAAGACGTTACGACTCTCCAGGATACCGACCGCTTCAAAACCCAATTCATCTCCGTCGCCAGCCGCAAGCTCCGCGATCCTTTGCTCCAACTCCGCCGCGGCCTCTACGCCCTCGCCCAAGGCTTCGGTGGAGAACTACGCCCCCTGCAGGCCGAGTTGGTCAATGCCGCCAGCCAGGAGTCTCAGAAGCTCGATGACCTCATGGGCGACCTGATTGAGGTCGCCGAAATCGACACCGGCAAGCGCGAAATGCAACTCGAGAACATCCGCCCGCTGCCTCTGCTGCGCGAAGCCCAAGACCGCTACACCGACGCCGCCGCCGAGAAGCACATCGACGTCAACATCAAGGGCTACGCCGATTTGTCCGCCGTGCGTGCCGACCGCCGTGCCGTTCGTTCCATCCTCGACAATCTGCTCAGCAATGCCATCCGTTTCACCCCCCAGGACGGAGAAATCCTGCTGGCCGCCGAAGAGATAAAAGACTTCGTTCAATTCACCGTCCGCGACAGCGGCCGCGGCATTGAAGCCGAGCGCCTCAATGCCATCTTCGACCGATTCAATGCCTTCTCCGACAAAGGCACCGGCATGGGCCTCGCCCTGGTCCGCCGTCTCGTTGAATCGCTCGGTGGACAGATCGCCGTCGAGAGCCGCCTCGGCTTTGGAACCACATTCCGATTCACCCTTCCGGTGGTCACCGTCGAAGCCGTCCACCATCCCGTCGAGGTGGGCTAAACAATGGCAGAAATCAAGATCGACCACCAGAACGAGCCCGGCAAACTCCGTATTTACATAGGTGCTGCCCCCGGCGTCGGCAAAACCTACCACATGCTCAACGATGCTCACATGATGAAGCATCAGCAGGGCATGGACGTCGTGATCGGCCTCGTGGAATGCCACGGCCGTGCTGATACCAAGGCCCGCATCCGCGACCTTGAGATCGTTCCCCAGCGCGTGATTCCCTATCGCGGCGTCGAACTCAAAGAGATGGACGTCGACGCCATCCTCGCCCGTCATCCCCACACCGCCGTCGTCGACGAACTCGCCCACACCAACGTTCCCGGCAGCAAAAATCGCAAGCGCTACGAAGACGTCCTCGAACTGCTCGAAGCGGGCATCAACGTGATGACCGCCGTGAACATCCAGCATCTTGAAACCCTCAATGACGCCGTCAATCGCTCGGCCAATACCGTCATTCGCGAGACTGTTCCCGACAACTTCTTCAAGCGCGCCGATGAAGTCGTCAACGTCGATGTGACGGTCAATGAACTGCGCACCCGGCTCCGCCAGGGCAAGATCTACGCTGCTGAAAAGGTCGAGCAGTCGCTGGCCAACTTCTTTCGTATCGGCAACCTAAACCTGCTGCGCGAGCTCTCCCTCCGCACCACCGCCGAGCAGGTAAGCAATCGTGAATCAGAGTACCGCCGCAATCAAGGCCTCGAACAAGCCACCGTCCCCGAGAAGGTCATGGTCTGCCTCAGCACTCGCCCCGGCACGGAACGCCTGTTGCGCGTCGGCGCCCGCGTGGCCGGTCGACTCGCCACCAACTGGTACGCTGTCTACGTCACCCGCCCCGACGACGACAAAGGCCACGGCGATCCCGACGCCTTTCACCGCCTCGAAGAATACCAGCGTATGGCCCGCGATCTCGGCGCGCAAGTCGTTAATTTGAAAGGCAAAAACGTCTCCGACGCCCTCATCCGGTTCGCCCAGCAGGAAAGCATCTCCCACGTCGTCTTCGGCCAATCCGCTCGCTCGCGATGGGACATCCTCCTCCGCGGCTCCGTCCTCAATCGCTTCCTCTCCGAAATCCGCGATGTCACTGTCCAGGTCGTCCCGATGCAAAAACCGACCCGCAAAGCCTGACAGCCTCAAATACGCCTCGGCCTCTGTTTACCCAACGTTAATGTAACTGTCGAACACTCTAGTCAAAATGGAGTGACCGGCCCAGTGCGCTGACCGTGGATTAGGCTGTGATCCAGTAGAGAAGCACAGCTCAGAGCCACA